>Ga0102589_1001561_pt1 | contig 30183 bp, 23 predicted proteins | sample AraplaMF_Col_mLB_FD_76858 | JGI IMG/M metagenome (GOLD analysis project Ga0102589, IMG submission 76858) | Arabidopsis root microbial communities from the University of North Carolina, USA - plate scrape MF_Col_mLB | ecosystem: Host-associated > Plants > Roots > Endosphere | place: USA...
GCCCTCTAAATAGCATTGAACCGCAGCTAATTTATCCTCTGTAGTAAACTTAGCCATAGAAAAAAGTGCACCTCCAATTGTTAGATTGTGTCTAACAATTAGGGTGCACTTCAATAAGCTTCATGCGTTTTATTTTTTTTGTATTTTCTAAAAGATTTTTTTAAAAAATCAAACCTTTGAAAAGAAGTTAATAGGAGCGGAATGTGCTCGACTCCTGTGGGAGTAGCGGGCAAGTGAGTCCCCACAGGTGCGGATGCGCCGAGGAGGCTCACCGCACGCCCCACGGAAAGCGAGCATCCTGGAGCGGATATTAACTAATAAACTTCTTTTTTAAGACAAAATTTACAAATCATATCTAAAGGTTATATAAATAACACAATTTATATGAAGAAGTTGATAGGAACGGAAGGTGCTCGACTCCTGTGGGAGTTGTGGGACAGGTGAGACCCCACAGGCGCGAATGCGCCGAGGAGGCTCATCGCCCACCCCTGGGAAAGCGAGCATCCTGTAGTGGATATCAACTAAGATACTTCTAAATAACAAAAAAGTAGTTAAACACTGTCACTTTTTAAAGAATAATTTCAACCATTTTTCAATTGAGACATATGAATAAAGTAATGAAGTGACTATTCATTACATTAAATCAATTGTCAGTTCATAGAATAATATAAGAAGAGACAGGAGGAGAGAGTGATGAGAGCAAGCGAATATAGAGCCTTGGAATATGCGATTGATGAGATTACTGAAATTGCGAAAGGATTTGGGCTTGATTATTACCCTATGCGATATGAAATCTGTCCTGCAGATATCATTTATACTTTTGGCGCTTATGGCATGCCAACACGATTCTCTCACTGGAGCTTTGGTAAACAATTTTATAAGATGAAGCTTCACTATGATCTAGGGTTGAGTAAAATTTATGAGTTAGTTATAAACTCAGATCCTTGCTATGCGTTCCTATTAGATACGAACTCACTTGTTCAAAATAAACTAATTGTAGCGCATGTTTTAGCACATTGCGATTTTTTTAAAAATAATATACGGTTCTCAAATACAAAAAGAGACATGGTTGAAAGTATGGCAGCAACAGCTGAGCGGATAAAACAATATGAACATCAATATGGTAAACAAGAAGTTGAAACCTTTTTAGATGCAGTTCTTTCAATACAAGAGCATATTGATCCATCACTTATTCGACCGAAATTAGCATATGATTTAGAAAATGATTTCCCAACGAAAGATAAAAAGAGAGTTACTCCTTATGATGATTTATGGAATATGGATTCCAACAAAGAAAAGAAAAATGATTCTAATCTAATTTCGATTAAAAGAAAGCAATTTCCACCGCAACCAGAAAAAGATATTCTATTGTTTATTGAAGAATACTCAAGAGAATTAGAAGAATGGCAACGAGATATTATGACAATGCTTCGAGAAGAAATGCTTTACTTCTGGCCTCAGCTTGAAACGAAAATCATGAATGAAGGCTGGGCAAGTTTCTGGCACATCCGCATTATGCGCGAACTTAATTTAGATTCCAATGAAGCAATTGAATACGCAAAGTTAAACGCAGGCGTTGTTCAACCATCAAAAACAAGTATTAATCCATATTATTTAGGACTTAGAATGTTTGAAGACATTGAAGAACGATACGACAATCCAACAAAGGAAATGAGAGAACTGGGCATTAAACCTGGCAGCGGAAGAGAAAAAATGTTTGAAGTGAGAGAATTAGAATCTGATAGTTCATTCCTACGAAACTACTTAACGAAAGACCTAGTTATGAGAGAAGATATGTACTTATTCCAACGCCAAGGTAAAGAATATAAAGTCACTGATAAAGCATGGGAAGCCGTTCGAGATCAGCTTGTTGTAAGTAGGGTCAATGGTGGTTTTCCATATATTGTCGTTCAAGATGGGGACTATTTAAAGAATGGTGAACTGTATTTGAAACATTCCTATGAAACGATGGAACTCGATGTGAAGTATGTTGAAAAGGTAATGCCGTATATTCACCAGCTTTGGGGTAGAGGCGTTCATTTGGAGACGAATATTGAAGGGAAGTCAGTGCTGTTTAGTTATGATGGAAAGAACATTCATCGGAAATATATTTAGACCACCTTGTAAGAGGTGGTTTTTCTCTAGCAATATTAATAAGATACTTATGTGGAAATAAAGAAGCGTTAAACATTTATCAAAAAAATACACAGATTAATTCAATACATCCTTTCTTAACATCACGACGCACATTGTATTAGAGTGAACTAATTTTTATGAGAAATTCATTTAAATAGTATCGAACATCTAATGAATAATAAGGAGGATGACATGATCCTAGCTGCTACAGACCTAGAGTTTTATGAGCTTTTTTCTATTCCTCATATCATTACGTTAATTCTATTTTTTTCAACATGTTTAGCAGGAGTTATGTATCGAAATAAAATAGAACCATACAAGAATATCATTAAGTGGGTTCTCTTTAGTACTTTGCTTTTAAGTCTCATATCCTTTCAAATATACCTTGTCCTAATTGATGATTGGGAACCGAAGTATATCCCATTGCAGCTTTGTTCATTTAGTGCGTATTTTGCATTGTTCTTATTCTTGAAAAGTAATAAAAATGTATTTAATATATTATTTTTTATCGGTATACTACCTCCTATCCTAAGTATGCTAACACCTGATTTAGTATACAAATTTCCTCATTTTCGTTTTATCAGATACTATGCTCAACACACAGCGATTACACTCTCAGTTTTATATTTTATCTTATTTGAAGGCTATAGAGTTACTAGAAAAGCAATTCTCTCTACCTATATCTTTTTAAATATAATTGCCGTACCAATGTATATATTAAACCTAATACTTGGAACAAACTATTTTTTCTTAATGAGTCCAGCGTTAGAAAGTAAAACCTTATTAGCCTATTTTGGAAGTGGAATTACTTATTATATTAATATTGAAATTGGAGCGATTTTTTTACTGATCATAACTTATATTCCTATGGGGATTATTCAAAAACGAGAAAATGAGAAGATGACTCAACGTGAAGTAGTTGGAGGTTGATCATAGCCAAGTATATAGTGTTTTCCCTTATATCGTTGTTCGAGGTGGAGAACATGATGTGAAAGTCAATTTGAATTAATAATATCAATAAAACCCTGCATCCTTAAGTGGATGTAGGGTTATTTTTGTGTTAATTGATTATATAATTCTATACCTTCTGGACACGGCCAACTTTTTGGGATCACAACATAAAAGGTGGTTTTTAGTTAAATAAAGCTTTCATAAAGTGTATTCCTTTAACGAAATATTGAAAAGTTTGCGCTCAACTCTTCCTTTTTGACCGATTAACTTGTACCAGTTTTCCCCAATATAAAAAGGATTTGAAATCGACTCTTCTATATAAGTTGTAATCATCTCATTTGCTTCCTGATTTTCAACTTTATTTTTACAGGACCAGGCGATGACAAAATATGATTTTTCTTCATCAAACTCAAGTAGCTGAAGGTGATATTTTCCGTTCTGTTTTTCATTGAAGTCACTTATTACTTTTTCAATACTTTTTCGAATATCTATTTCATATTCGAATGCATCAATCCAGTTTCTTAATAGTGAATCATATAAAGAGACTGTTAGAATGTAGTAAGTGGCATAATCTTTCGGTTTAAATTCTTCATCACCAACTCTTTGTTGTTTTGATGGTGGAACAACAAATTTTTTATAGTTAGCAAAAAAGTTTTCACTCATGACTTATACCTCCTTCTTTCAATTGATAAATGGAATATCCCGAACAAATTAAAGTAGTTTGTTTTTAGTAATTTACTTTTTATCAAATTCAGTGGTTTTCTCTCGATTCTCGAAATCACATTCCTTGAATGGTAACCAACTATTCATGACTACTTCTCCAGCAATCTTCCAAATTTCTTTTGAAAGCTGAATTATTATTTATTAGTTTTACCTAATCTCTCTAAAAATAGACCTAACTAAAAGTGTTAAAGACTCTATGCACCAAGTTTTGTACCTATCTTTTTTCAAATTCCCATTATAAATTAATGCACTCGATTGCAAAGATTAATCAGAAATGTAGGAGATGAAATATGTAGAAACTTGACTAACAGTACTTGTTGAACAATCTACATATTCAATTGATAATTAAATTAAGCACTCTTTAATGTGACGTTTACATTCAACGATATGAAAGCGGTTGCATTATTTTGTGTGTATCAAGCATACTCTTTATTTATCAGATTACTAATTTGGAGGGAAGAATTTGAGGAGAAGACATATTTCCATTGGTTTAGTTTTTATGTTAATTGCACAGCTCGTTTCTTATTTCGTAGTACCAACACATAATGTAAAAGCTGCAATAAAAACTGTAACATTAGTAGGGAATTTACAAAGTGAATTGGGTTCAAGCAGTGATTGGGATCCATCAGATCCTAAAACAGTAATGACTGATCAGGGGAATGGTTTGTACACTTTTAATGGTTTGATACCAGCAGGAACATATGAATATAAAATAGCCATAGATGGAAACTGGGATGAAAGCTATGGGAAAAATGGCAGTAGGGGAGGAGAGAATATAGTTTTGGAGCTTAGTAAAGAAACCAATGTTTCATTTTATTTCAATGCTAATACTCACAAAATTGCTGACTCTACAAATTACACACCAATTGCTTTAGAAAAAACCCCTAGAATAGTAGGGAATATTCAACCGAGCATTAATCAAGGGGGAGAATGGTCACCATCAGAGTCCAAAGCATTTTTATTGGATGATGATTTTGACAATGTGTATACATACATTACACAAGTCCCAGCAGGAAATTATGAATATAAAATAATATTAGGAGACAATTGGAGTAGTGCGGAAGCATTCCCGGGTTCTAACGCTACCCTAAATGTAGTTTCTAAACAATATTATTTATTTTCATATAATGCTAATACAAAAGAAGTAAATGCAATAGTGACAACAGCTCCTCCAACAAACACAAGAATTATTACACTTGTGGGTAATTTTCAGAAACAGTTAGGGAATTCAAGTGACTGGGATCCTGCAGGTGTTACAACTATGAATCAGATAGCTGACGGGCTATATGCTTTTACAGGTAAACTATTAGCAGGAGATTATGAATATAAAGTAACAATTAATCAGACTTGGGATGAAAGCTATGGTACAGATGGTAATAACATATCTTTACATTTAGAGCATGATACTGATGTAACTTTTTTATATCATGATGGCACTCATAAATTAACAGATTCAACAAAATATAATGCACTATCAATAGACAAAACACCAAGACTAGTTGGAGATCTGCAAATTCCAATTGGTGAGACTGAAAATTGGTCACCAAGTAATTCAAAATTATATTTATCAGATAATAACTTTGATGGCATTTATGAGTTCACTACAAATGTTCCAAAAGGGAAGTATGAATTCAAAATTGCTCTTGGTAGTAATTGGGATGAAGCTTATCCAAGCTCAAATACATCTCTAAATGTAATAGATGACTCGAAAATTACATTCTTTTATAATAGTTTAACTAAATCAGTTTATACAGATTATAATCCAAATGGGCATGACGGATTGATTAATAAAGAGATGATATATCACGACACGTGGAAGGCTGAATATCGTCAACCGTTTGGGGCAGCAAGTGCTGGAACACCAGTTACACTGCGTTTGTCGGCAAAAATGGGTGACTTAACTCGTGCTAGTGCATTTGTAAAAAACAATTTAACTAGTAAAACAACAATCTATAAAATGAATAAAGTTGGAACAGATGAATTGGCTGGAAAGCAAGTAGAATATTGGGAAATAACATTTGTACCAGACAGTGTAGGTGTATATGGTTATAAGTTTTTAGTTGCTGATGGAAGTAGTTCGGCAGAATATGGAGAAAGTGGCTCAGAAGGAAAAGAAGGGATTGCTGTAGATAAAAATGCGGAGCTATTTCAGTTATCTGTTTATGATCCAGCATACAAAACACCTGATTGGATGAAAAAAGCAGTAGTGTATCAAATTTTCCCAGATCGTTTTAATAATGGAAATAAGAAGAATGATAATGCTAAGGAAAATGCAAGAGGTCCACAATTAATTGAACACCAGACTGATTGGAATGCATTACCAGACAATCCTAGAATAAAAGACAAAAATCCAACAGGATATACAGGAGACGGGCAATACAGTAATGACTTTTTTGGTGGGGACATCGCAGGTATTGAACAGAAGTTAGATTACTTACAATCATTAGGCGTAAATACACTTTATTTAAACCCAGTTGCGATGGCGCCTTCAAACCATAAGTATGATGCAACAGACTACAAACAAATAGATCCAATGTTTGGATCACCTAATGAGTTTAAATCATTTGTAAAATCTTTAGAAAAACGAAAAATGCATTTAATTTTAGACGGGGTTTTTAATCATTCTTCAGATGACTCCATCTACTTTGATCGATATAGTAAATATAAAACAGTTGGTGCCTACGAATATTGGGCAACTATTTATGATTTAATGAATTCAAAAGGAATCACACAATCTGAAGCTGAAAAGCAGGCAATTGCTAAGTTTAAAAAAGAGGGGCAAGAATTCAGTCCATATGGATTCCAAAATTGGTTCACAATTGAAAATAAAAAAGTAGTAGATCCGGAAAATAAACAAGAGCATTATGCATATGAGGGCTGGTGGGGATATGAAAGTCTACCAGTATTTAAATCGATTAATGGAACTAAAGTTAATCATTCATCAGAATTAAATAATGAAGCATTCGCTAATTATATTTTCTATGATAAGAACTCTGTTGCAAAAACTTGGCTGAATAACGGGTCAACTGGTTGGCGTTTAGATGTAGCAAATGAAGTCGATCCAGATTTTTGGCGTGAATTTAGAAAAGAATTGAAATCATTTAAAGGAAATGATTCTTCATTGTCCGATGATGATCATAATAAAGACAAAAAAATGGATGATAGGGATAAAGGTAAAAAAGAGGACGATGATCAGGAAGAACATCCTAAAACTTTAGAAAAGGATGACGAGCCTTTAATTTTAGGTGAAATTTGGGATGATGCTTCAAAATATTTATTAGGAGATCAATTTGATTCGGTAATGAACTATCGATTCCAACGTTCAATTATAGATTTCTTAAAAAATGGAAAAGCCGATCAAACTGTTCAATCATTAACCGCAATCCAAGAAGATTATCCGAAAGAAGCACAATATGCATTAATGAATTTACTTGGCTCACATGATACAGCCAGATCAATTTTTGTATTAGGAAATGGTAGTGACTCATTTGAACGAGCAGAGGATGATCCAAATTATAGTTATTCGATTGGTAAAGCAAGATTAAAACTAGCTTCAATTATTCAAATGGGGTATGCAGGGGCTCCTACTATTTATTATGGTGATGAGGCAGGGCTATCAGGTTCTAAAGATCCTGATGATCGCCGCACATATCCATGGGGAAAAGAAGATAAAGATTTAGTGAAGCATTATCAAAAAATAGGTAAAATTCGTCAAGATTATCAAAATTTATTCTCAAAAGGTACGCTAGATAACGTATATGGAAAAGATGATGTGTACGGTTTTGTTCGTACGAATGAAGATAGAGCGGCTTTAATTATCATTAATCGATCAAACGAAGAAAAAACGGTTGAGATTGATATAAATGGATTAATTCCAAATGGTGCTACTCTTGTTGATCAATTGGATTCTAAATACTCTGCGAAAGTATCTAATGGAAAAATAACTGTTTCAATACCACCATTGTCAGGCAGAATGGCAATTTCAAATAAGCTAGTGAAGCAATGGGTTTCTTTAAGTAATTTGAAGGCTCAAGAAGGCTCTCAATCCGGAGTTCTAAATTGGAAAGGGAATGCGAAAAAATATATAGTTTATCAATCAAAGTTAAATGGAGCTTTATTCCACAAGGTGGGAGAAGCTATAACGAATAGCTTTACTGCCACTAACTTAACAAATGGTCAAAATTATTACTTTAAAGTAGTCGCAGTAGATGATTTAGGAAATGAACTAGGAAGTGTTAGCACAAATGTACCAACAGTTCCACATTATTCACTAGAACAAGCGGTTTTAACTTATAAGGAACTTGTAAAACAGGGAGAATTAGATCTAGCAAGTAATCACAATGTGTCAGCATCAATATTAATTTCAGGTATCACAAACAATCAAGCTGAAGGGGTTTCTGCTCGATTAGCAGTGAAATTAGATGGAGTGACACAATATTATCCAGCTCAATTTGTAGATGCAAGGGACGGCGTAAATACTTTTACATCAGTCTTCAAATCATTGCGGGCAGGAAGTTATTCGTATTATATGCAATTTAGTTCAGATGGCGGAAGAAGCTGGATAAATGGAGAAAATCAAATTGTTACCTTAACTGAGGGCACATCCGTGTTACCTGCGGATTCAGTTAAATTAGAACAGCCTATTCAAGAATCAGGGCAAGTTAATTTGAAATGGGCAATAACTAATCCTAGTACAGTTGATGCACCATATTTAATCGCACTAGAGAAAAATGGTGTCATTGTTGATACTGTCAGTGCCACAGCGACCACATATAAAGATTTTGATGTTGAAAATGGAAAATCGTATACCTACAAACTATATGTGTATAACCAAAAAGGAAAATATGTAGCTTCTAATGCTGTCATTGGTAAACCAGAAATAGTAATGGTTCAAGTGACCTTTAAAGTACATGGCCCAGAAGGCACAAATTTAAATGATAAGATCACAATTCCAAATAGTATGAATGGGTGGGACACAAATGCTTGGGAAATGTCCCATAATGGTGCGGTAACTGCCGATTGGGAATACACTGTTGAAGTTCAAGAAGGGACAGATATTACTTATAAATATGTCAGGGGTGGTTCATGGGATCAGGAAGGATTACCAGATCACACACCAAACATTACCTCCGATGATGATATTAGTTTATATGGTTATGGTGCGATTGGTACTGACATGAAAATCACAGTCCATAATGATGGCGGAAATAAAATGATTATCAACGATAACCTCTTCCGTTGGATTGATCGGCCGGTTGTTATGACTTCACCATTATCACTTACAAGTGAAACCACAAATTCATCCATTGATTTTAAAGGCAGCGCGATTAAAGATGGCATTCTAAAAATTAATAATCAGGTCGTAACGATTAATGCAGATCAAACCTTTTTAAAGAATATTCCATTAATTGTTGGTCTAAACACGATTACAGTATCAATTGAGCCATCAGAACAAGCTAAAAATAATGTGTTCAAGAATGATGGAGACGCTATTAAAAAAGCTACAAAAACATACACTTATACGATTACTAGGAAGTAAACGTATCAGAGTTTTAGGAAATGAAATTTGAATTGTTAAAGGAGAAAGCTAAGGATTAGTCTGAACTGCACCCCAATTGATAGACATATCTAACAAATTGGAGGTGGAGTTGTCAACGTTTAGTAGACACAAAGTTAAGAGGATTTTATGAATGAGCTTCTTCGAACTCAATAGGGGATAGATAATTCAAGGCGGAGTGCATTCTTTTTGTATTGTAATACATCTCAATATATTTAAATATTTCTTGTTGAGCTTGCTCAGGGGTCTCAAATTTGGCACCCTGAATAAGCTCTCTTTTTATGGTTTTGTAGAAGGATTCCATCAATGCATTATCATAAGGATTTCCCTTTCTACTTACACTTGAGATAGCGCTATGTTTCTTTAGAATGGCTTGAAAGTTACTGCCTGTATACTGAGATCCTTGATCTGTATGAATTACGAGTCCCTTTGGGGAATCTTCCCTTCGATACCCTTGTAAAAAAGCATCAATAACGAGAGTATCTTTCATTCTGGTACTCATTGACCAACCAGTAACTTTCCTGGAGTACATATCAACAAATACCGCAAGGTATAAAGTGCCTTTTTGAGTCGGAATATAGGTGATGTCTCCTACCCATACTTTATTTCTTCTATCTGTATGGAATACTTGATTTAAGAGGTTCGGCCTTTCTATAGTAGTGGACTGTTTATTGTAATTCTTGTATCGATAGCGGCTGCCTTTTGCATATAGCTTCATTTCACGCATTAGCCTGCTTACTCTTTTTCGATTCACTTTGATTCCTCTCTTTTCAAGGTCTCTAGCGATTCTCACCGATCCATATCTTCTTTTATGTTCATCAAATATTTGTTTTATTTCTGCACCTAGTACCTCGTTTTCTAACGTTCTGTTAGGTGGTTTTCTCTGTAAGTATTTATAGAAACCTGATCGTGAGATATTTAATGTTTTACAAGCCTTCTTGATATTATACTTCTTTTGATTCTCTTTTAAATATTGGAATCTCACACATTCTTTTTCTTCAAGAAGACCTGGAACTTTTTTAGCAAGTCTAGTTCTTTTCGGAGTTCTTCATTTTCTCGTTTCAACTTTTTTATTTCATATTGAGAAGTATAAAGAGCGCTCCCATGACCTGGGAACGCATTTTCTCCATATTCTTCATACTCAACTACCCATCGATATAGGGTATTCGAATGGATCGATAATTCTTTGGCAACATCTTTGACAAACATGTTTTCTCCTAGCACAAGTTGAACAGCAGCTAGTTTAAATTGACGATCATAGCTTTTTCTACTCATAAATTGAATCACCTTTTTCTCTTAACTTTGTGTCCAATTTATTGTAGCATCTCCAGGTGCATTTCACTTCCAAGTTTCCTTTTTTTTATATTCAAGTGACGCTTATTTTAGCTAAAAAAATACTTTTTTAATTCATTGTTTTTTTACTTAATGAGGAATATATATTAGTATCAAATCTCTTTCTGACTTGAAGATTGCCTGTCCAAATAAACCTACGTTCCCTCTTCTGTTATTCTTGCATAAAATATCTTATTAAAAATAAAGAAGGAGTTACATTTATGGGATTATTTATAAATAAAAATGACCATCCAGATGTTTATAATAATATTGAAAAAATTCAAGCACCCAATCAGAGTTTTGTTCGTCATAATTACCTATCAGAGCTATTAGACGAGCAACTAAAGACTAACAACGCACTAGCTGAGTCAATCGCAGAACTTAAACCGCAATATGAGCAATTAGAAGAAATTCAAACTAGTCAGTGGAAAGATGTAAAAAACCAGATAAATGATCTCAGAGTTAGCAACCTCCATCGCGATTCTATGGATAGCATGATCATTCAGCGCTTAGAAGCATTAGATGAAAATGAAAATCGTTTAAAAAAATCGATTATTGACCATATGAATAGTCAAAATGAAGCATATCAAAATATGCTCACACGACTGGAAAAAAATGAAGCTTCATTCGAACAACTCACTTTGCAAATGAATAAGCAGCTAGATCTCCAAAAAGAAGTAGTAGATACATTGCTAAAGCAGGAGGAATTCCAAACTGGGGTACTAAATCGATTAGACAATCAAGAAGCACTAACTGAAAAAATCTCTCGTCAACTCAACAATATTCGTTCAATCTTTTTTGAACGAACAAACTTTATCGTAACAAAACTAGAAGATAGTTATAACTTAACTTCTGCTTACGTTTATAAGCTTATAAATAAAAGCGAACAACCAAACTTTTCCACTGTGTTGAATAATAAAAAGAACAAAAATCAGAAACAAACCGACTGAAACTTTTTTCAATCATAAAATAAGGATTTTTTCTGTAAGATTGTTGTTAAAAGATTTTTTATAAGCATAAATTGTAAAATATAATACTATTTATTACGCAAAAGAAACCCTTGTTTTACTATTCAAGGGTTTCTTTACTTTTCAAGTTCAATGGAATTTTTATAAAGTAACATAGTTCAGGAGAAATAATCCTAAAAAAATGGAAATAAGGAACCCAACTTTTTGAATTCTAGTTCTCTTTAATAACCATCCCCACCTTTTTCTTTCAAAATCAAACATCAAATAATCAATTGCACTAAGTATTAAAACTCCTAATACGAACCATTTGCTACTAGACATGGAAACTCTCCTTAATAATACAATCTATTAGATGAACTATTTCTTCATCGAGTTCTAAATTCCTTGTTCAACAATTCTACTAAGTACTAAAAAAACGGGGAGTTACAGCTCCTCAAAATTATCAATTTACTAATTTGTTTGCTCAATTAGGAATAATTTATTGTCCGATGGTCCTTTTTTATCATTGCAAATCCAATTGATAATTTTTATTTTACCTATAACCTACACTTTACAGATCTAATGCTTTTGACTCTCCAATTACTACTTCTGAAATACGTTCATAACCAATTTTACTTGGATGAATTCCATCTTTTAAATAAAAGGCACCGTTAATTTTATTCCATCCTACCATCGAATTTAGATCAATACAGGGTATCGCATAAAATGCTGCCACTTCCTTAATTGCTTTCGCATAATCAGATGTTAATAGTCCTGCTTTGTTTGTCTGTTCATATCTACCATTGTGTTGTCTAGGTATAGGTGTCAAAAGAATAATCCTACAATACGGGACCCTTGTTTGTATTTTTTCAATCATAGAACACAAACCACCGATAAACGTAGTTTCATCAAAAGTAGGGTTTTCGTTCGTTGGTAATCCTTTACCTAAAGGAATATTTGTTCCATAATCATTTGTACCACCCATTATCGTTATTATTTGGGTATCGAGAGGAATCATAGCATCTATCCTCTGAATATTACACATACTAGAATAAATTTCGATAGTCCCTATAGGTTGGGTTTGACGTGGTGGCCTTGCTTTAAAATTTCCATTTACATCAATCCATGCTATTGAACCATTTTCTGCTATTGTAGTTCCACCAATTCCTCTATTAATATGGTATAAACCTAATTCAGTAGCTACCTCTGGTTGCCATCCATTAGTGGCAGTTATACTATCTCCATAACTAACCCATTTTGTCGCTTTTTTCTTCGCCACTAATTTACCTTTTATTTGATTGATTCTTATTAACATGGAAGCATAAAGTCGTTTTATATTCCAATCTACTCCCACCCTGTAATCCCCCTTTTTTGTAAATTTTCTACAAAACGGGACAGCTATAATCCTTTTAGTACATTCAAACATCCGAAGACATGGTAATATGACCTATTACATTTTATATTTCAAACTATGTATATTACATTTTTTCTGATAATATTATCTAAAATTTTACAAAAACCTTTACTAACTTTGATACCTGGACACAACGAGAGCGCAGGAAAAAGAAAATCTAGTAAATAAATAAAGGGAAATAAATATATGTGCATAAATGTGCGGCAATGGGAAATTGCTTTCCAACATCTGTACCAATTTCAGCTAAGATTTGTTTAGCCATTCTTGTTGCGATTCCAGGGATTGAATCGAGTCGTTCTATATCTTCTTGATAAGAACTTACTCGTTGGGCAATTTCTTGATCCAACAATTCAATTTGATCAATCAAAAAATCGATATGACTTAAAATCGTTTTTAACATTAAGCGTTGGTGAGGGTTAACATAGCCTTAAAGCGCTAATTCAAGCTCTTCTTTTTTTCGTTTCATCGTGCGGCGAGCGAAGTTCGCTAGTTTTTCAGGATCATCTTCACCTTCAGCTATTGCATGAAGCATTTCCTTTGATGAAACCCCCATAATATCAGAGACAACTGAACCTAGTTTGATGTTTGCTCCTTCTAATACCTTTTGAATCCGATTATGTTGTCGGGCACGCTCTTCAATAATACTTCGGCGATAGCGTACAAGTTCTCGCAATTCTCGTTGATTTCGATCTGGAATGAAACTAGCTTTAAGTAGTCCATGGCGAAGAAGTTGGGCTATCCATTCTGCATCTTTAACATCTGATTTTCGACCAGGGAGTGCTTTCATATGCTGAGCATTCACAACTAAGAACTCGATTCCTTCGGATTATAATAAGTTAACGATTGGCTTCCAATAAATACTAGTACTTTCCATCGCCACGTGAGTACAATTATTCTCTTTTATCCAGTCCAATAAGTTTAATAGAAAAACAGTCTTGGTGGAAAAAGATTGAATCTCCTTTCCTTCTGGTGTCAGAATGCATGCAGTGATATCAACCTTTGAACATCTAGACCGCAAGCACTTTCAATGATTATATCCATTGATATCTTCCTTTCTAGGCTTAAAATCGGAGGCTAGTGCAACAATAAGAATAAAGATTAACCTACCATGAGTACTTCCCGTAAGGGAGCAACAGTCTTTGGTGCACCGTGGTCGTTGGAGTCAGACTAACGCATGGACTCTAAGGCACCATAGTTGATCGACCTTCCTCTCCCTAGCCTTAGAACGAGTATGGTCCGATTCAATACATTTTCATTCACTGTGGTGAAGCTCTGATTTTTGAGATTCATGGTTGGCTAACGTGCTCGTTAGTTGAAGATGGTAAATTTTTTCATCTTTAGAAAAAGCTTTAGAAAAACATCCATTAAGAATTAGGATTATTTTAAATACTTTACAGGGAGGAAAATGAGCATACATTTAAACAAGAGAAGTACTTATAAACCTAGTTCTATACCAAAAAAGCATAAAAATAACCCGAACAACAGACCCATTTAGTGTCTGTTGTTCGGGTTTGCATTTAGAGAAAGAATTCTGCTCTTCCTAGTTAAGCCCTAATTCTTCTTTGATACTCTCCAATGTCTCACCTTTGTACTTTTCTTTTGGTGTTGGCGTGATCTCAAAAGTATTCTTATTTACCAATAAGAAATTCTTTTCTATATAGGTAAAATCTTTCTTATCGACAATACCATCAAAGTTGAAATCTGCGCTGCGTGTATTCGTACCCCAGTGTTGTTTCAAGAATATTGCATCCATTATGTCAATGACTCCGTCACCATTTGAATCACCTGAGTACATGATTGATGCCAAATTAAAAGTGGTAACATCACTTGTACCTCGAATGGTATCTCCATTTTGATGATAAAGAGTAACTCGGCTGCTATATTCAAAATCACCTGGGTTTTGAATATGAAAAGTGAGCTCTTTTGTTGTTACCGGCACCCTGATTTGGGCAAGCAAAAAGCCACCAAACACATTCATAACTGTTCCTTGATATTTTTTATTGTTTTCATCCGTAACAAATGCTGTTACACCTGCCTTTGCAAAATCCACATCTAAAGGAAGTCCTTCTTCTAAGTTTAACACTGTTACTTCTGAAAATGTCGGCAATACATAAGAATCGATAGACACACCTGGAACTGTTACTGTGTCCTCGTTCGTATTTATATAGGACGATGTAAGATTCATAAGCTCTATTGTGTCACTATACAATATGTCATCCTTTACTTTCATTGTGACATCTACCACTGGAATGGTTCCATCAATGCTTTGGCCCGCATCCTTAACAGCCAAATGTATTCGATGCTTTTTAAATGTTCCATCTCCTTGTAATTCTTCATCATTTAATTCTACTGTAGTCTTTTTCTGAAGCTCTGAATTGACAGTGACGCTTTCAATATCAAAGTAGTCTCCTAGATAATCGAATGTAAAGGTTTGATCCTTCACCTTTTCCGCGTTATTCATTGTCAATGTGTAAGTTACTGATTCACCCATTTTTACATCTTGCTTATTCGGTTTTGCTACTACATACTGTGTTCCTTTTTTTACAAAATAAGTTGTTGGGATATATGGGAATACCGAAGTTCCCGAAAGACTTTGACCCATGAAACGTACTGGGAGAATCGGGACCGATTCATCCATTGGTATAGTTCCTGCAAATGTTCCATCTGAATTCGGTGAAAAGACTTTGTCTAGGTAACCATTAGTACGCTCAAGATATTTGTTGTACGAATACCCAATTCTATTGTCAGCTTGTGAGACATTCAAACCGGCAGCCTTCATATCATTGATTACATTGGCGTTAATAGACCCGGAATAGGATACTGATTTTTGACCTGTTTCGTATTCGTATACTCCATTTGGCAAATCAAGCTTAAATTCCGGAGCGGTATTGTCTACAAAAAGTAACTCTTCATTTTTAGCTGTAAACGTTTCACCTTGCTCAGTTATTCCAAAGGCCTTTACTTTATATTTGCCTGGTTTGATACGATCTATTCTATTAGAAAGAGAAGATACTAAATTATTGTAATTGCTAGATGATGGTAGTTTTTGATCCCCTTTAAAAGGTTCATAAAATCCATAAATATTACCTTCGGTATTTGTGTTTGGCTCAACATTTTTACCAGTAGTCCAACCAAGGGTCCCAACATATTCGTTTGTATTAACGTCAAGAAGCATAAGGTTGATCGCGTTGAAATGTGATGATACATTAAAAGTTATGTCGACGAAAGTTCTATCATTGAATGGATCAAAATCAGGATTACCTTCAAATCTCCTTGATGAAGTTACTGTATTTTTCGACATTTCGAAAGTATTAAATGCTGGTGCATTTTCGTAAGAGAAGCCGAATGGAACTCTATATGTTTCAGATGGATTGTCTTTATTTGAATACACCACATACCCTTCATAAAATCCCTTTTCTGCTGTTTTTGGAATGTAGAGAGAAACTGGAATTTTCTTTTTATCTCCCCCTTTAAGTTGGACAGAAGTTGCCGTTTCGAGCTTCACACCATTCTTCGCTGCATCTTTCGATCCTCTTATACCATTTTGAAACTGCACTTTCACATCATATGTTTTGGCAGTAGTTCCGTTGTTTTTCATCACAAGGGTTTTTGAATCAACGATATCTTTGCCTGGATTATAGAATTGTCCAAAGCTGATATCGCCCGAAATATTATCAATGAATGTTTCCTTTCCTCTGCTTCCTGGTATTTGGGCAGTGTCCTTAACTGTGATTTCCATATCAGAATGGATCGCTTGATAAGGATCGACTCGTCCTGCACCAACTTCAAACACACTGTAAGGCTTACTTAGCGGATCTGCTGTATTCATTAAAATAGACTTTACATCTTCCGGTTGCAAACCTGGTTTTGCTTGCAATAACAGTGCCGCAATGCCAGAAACGTGCGGAGTTGCCATCGAAGTACCAGACATCCGTTTGTAAGCATATTGATAATTATCCTCTTGCCCATCATTGACTACATCGGATGCAGCAGTAGATAGTACATCTACTCCTGGGGCAGTGACTTCTGGTTTGATTTCATATGTGTTATTGGATGGTCCGCGGGAGCTAAAATCTGCTAATTGATCTCCCTGTGATTTTATTTCTGACATCTCACCAAAGTTGAAATTTGTATAGCCCGCTTCCACTTGTTGTTTTAATGCTAATCCGTCTGCATTCGGTAAAGAGAACGTAGGAATGAAGTCTTTTCCCTCTGCAAAATAATATGGGATCTGCCCTTCTGTCGGATTATTATTATATAAAAGGACCACAGCTGCACCGTTTTGTTTCGCAAAATTAATTTTAAAATCCATACCGAAGTCTCCTCGGCTTATTAGGGCTATCTTTCCTTTTACATCTTTATTTATAAAATCCTCGGGTCTTCCCTTTTCGACATCAACAACTGGGAGTGTTTGACCTTTAAACTTCGTAATGTCATCTCCAAATCCGAAGCAGAATAGTTGTAAATCTACATCCACTGCCTTTTGTCCAGCTGCAAGTGAGCCTTTAAAAGTGGGAATGGTTCTTGGGACATTACTTGCACCTACCGTAAGCGCTAATGATGCAGTACCAGGGCTTCCTAAAGTGTACATTTTATTACCGGCGTTTCCTGCAGCAACTACTGCAGTGACTCCACTTAAAACAGCATTGTCAACTGATAAACTGATAGGATCCCACGGGTTATTTGTATCTCCACCTAATGACATGTTAATGACGTCCATGCCATCTTCGATTGCTTTATCAATTCCAGCTAAAATAGAAGAATAGTATCCCATTCCATATGGCCCTAAAACTCGGTAATCATAAAGTTCAGCGTCTGGAGCGATTCCTGTCGTTGCATATTTACTATTATTTTTTCCTTGTCCGGCAATTGTTCCTGATACATGTGTTCCGTGAGTGGTCATGTATGACTGGGCATCGGATGGCTTACCTGCTTTTACCCAATCTTCATAGGTCGTTTCCATCGGATCGGCATCATCATCTACAAAGTCATATCCACCTTTAAAAGCATCTTTTAAATCAGGATGGTTATAGTCAATCCCTGTATCGATGACACCCACCTTAACACCTTTACCTGTATATCCTTCGTCATGAAGCTTATCAACTTGAAGGAAGGAAAGTTCATCTGACATTCCTAATCCCATAGTCCCCACATCTGACGCTTTCGCTTTTACCGGTTGCTCAACTTTTACCTGTAGATCACTGTAAACAGCTTTAACTTCCTTTGAGTTTAATAAGGATTGAACTTGGTTGGCTGGTAGTTTCATAGCAACACCATTGAATCCATTTTTATAGGTTCTTTTTACCTTGTAAGAAGGCGAAGCACCCTTTTTTGCCCCTATAGACGCAAAGATTGTTGCCAAATCATTTTTAAAGGCATCATGAGAAGCATCCACTTGTTTTTTTGCCTCTGTTTCAGACAACTTTTTCCCTTTTGATGCTGCATCGATTACCGCTAATTTAGCAGGACGTTGTTTGAATTCAACAATAACTGGAATTTGATCTGAACTCTTCAAATTTACATCTTTTGATAAATGTAAACCCACCATTCCATCCATGCTTTGCAGATTTGTGAAAGCTGCTAGCTGTTCTGGAGTGAGATTAGCTGGTAATTGCTTAGTTAGTGCTTTAATCGGTGATTTCGTTTGTGAATGAGCAACTGTTGAAGAGTAAGAATTTGATAGAAGTCCAGAGAATGGTGATAAAACGAGAGCACTGGAAAGACATATTGTAGCAAATTGTTTTTTATTTTTCCCCACTAATTTCCACCCGCCTATTATTTTATTTTTATACTTCTCCAAAAAAACATCTCACATAGAAAAAATCAATAAAACCTTGTTTTCACTATGTAGTTACTTAACATACTTTTAACTGGCAACATCCTCTCAAATGGAATTTAAAACACCTCTTTCATTTCTTAAAAAACTGGTTTTCCACCTTCTTCCGTTTGTAATATTCAAAATATTATGGTTTTTTTAGTGGATTATCAATCTGGTTTTATCTATTATAATGATAGGTATTTTTTATCAGTTAAATATATTGATAATATATTCCTCTTTACAATTTATTCGAATTAGGGAAAAATACCTAATTCCAGTTACTTTAATGTATAGAAATTAATAATTTTTATATTAAAATAGGTAATAATATCTAAAATTGTTGGATTTTCCAGTAGTTGAAAAAATAAGTAATTTAGACTAACTTTCCAACAGGGGATAAACCAGTCAACCGTAATCATTATGCGATTTAGTCAAGCCCTCCTCTTTTTTTTACAATAGGTAGGGTTTTCTTAAGTATTGTCATTTTTCAATTTCTGAAATTATTTATTTTTATAAAAAACGCTAATTCACAGACTTAGTAAAATTAAAAACTAAGTTGGTTGTCTTAAAATCAGTCTGCCTAAAAACAGATAAAACATAAAATCAAAACCATTTGGGTATGATGAGTTGACAGTTTCGTTCATAGTGTATAGCGCTCGTTAGTTCAATAAGAAATCAATTTACTTTTTGTGAACCCACATATTTTCCGTTCTTTGGATTATAGAATATTTGAATGTACTTATTTTCTTGAGTAAAACCTGAAATAGAATAAAAAATAATGTCATCTACTTTAAAAAGTCTAAAGTGATACCCATAAAAATATGGCTTTACTTTACGATTACCTGGCTTAATATTAAAGTCTTTTTCAGCTTTTTTAACAATAATATTCGTATCAAGACTGATTTCTTTAAAATCCATATTAGGTTCAATATACCATCTAAGCTTCTGTACGTTCCTGACTTTACCATCCTCTCCATAAACAGCAAATATTTCTCTTTTTCTTTTGGACTATCTACGATAATATTCCAATTCCTTCTTTTACCTTTTTTACCATTACACTTTGGAAAATCAACTTTATTTGCAAAGACTAATTTCATTTTCTTATATCTTTCACTAAAATAGTCACTTGATAGCATCAAGGCTTCTTTTAGTGAAATACAATCATTTGATTCCTCAGCTCCTGCTGGAACAGTAAATAATAATATAGTGCTTAACAATGGAATAAATACTCTAAGAATCTTCATGTATTGCTCCTTTTAGAAGTCATTAGAGTTATGATGTCCAAGTATACTCCATATTTCGCGGGAGATATTGACTTGTTAGGTAATTTTTCTATTTAGAACAATAAAAGGGACTGCCGTAGCAGACCCTTTTATTCAACGAACGCTCTCTTTAGTTATATATTTTCTTTTCTTTTTTACTCTATCTTCAATAAAATCCCAAGCTGACTTTATAAGTGTAAAAACTAGTGGGGCAAAGATTCCGATCTTATAATCGTGGGTATACATCCAACCACCCACACCTACAATAAGAATAAATAGAATAATATTTCTAAATAATTGTTGTAACATAATTTTTAATTCTGCCTTTCTGGAGTAGTACCAGTTAATGTCATGTATTTCTAATTCTTATTTTAACTGAAATTTATCTATGCAAATATTTCTTATGTAACTAACGCGCTCGTTAGTTACATAAGAAATACTTAAATTCATCTTATATACAAATTACATTTATGTGCCAATTTTTCAGACTCTTTGAACATTAGCTCCTGTTTTGAATATAGAGGTAAGCTTAGATCATAATTTCCAATCAACACAGTTTCAGTTTTTGGAAAATAGAATCTGGAAAGTACATCTTCCCTTCCAATTAACTTAACAAGAGTTTTTAAAACTTTTAGATGTTAACTTTTAAGAAATATTCATCATTTAATAAAATATTTAAAAATATTGTTCGATCCTTTGGTTCATCTACTGTTAATACTCTATTAATCACACTATTCTTGTCAAATTCATTCCAGAATTTATCGATTTTAACAAAGACAGGTTCACAATGATTTAATCGAAAAGCATCACTGATGAAATTCAGGGATTTACAAACATGTTTTTGTCCAAAATCATCAATCCATAAGTATTTACTTGCCTCGTTCTCTGATAAACAATAGTTAAAAACATCTAAGATTCCAATTCCTTTAAAAATAGATTCAGATGTTTCAAGAATATCTGCTTTTATAGAATCAAAAATTTTATATAATAACCTAAGATCATTTAGTGTAGCACTTACGAATTTTTTGTTTATTTCTTCTTCCTTCATTGCATCACCTTAATTTATCTATTAATTGCTGAATTCCTTATTGGACTGTTCCGCCTGTTACTTCACCAGTTAGTTTAATATCAACTTAACTATCTTCGGGAAGTAAGTAAAAATTAAGGTTGATAGAATAGAAACGCTACTAGTTATCCAAATAATTTTAGTAATCCAAAAAACTAAAGGTTGCGGCAACATACGAGTTAATCCTCTTAAAGAATGAAAAACATGATCTTTGTCATCATACTTTCTTTTGTAAGGTAAAATATATTAACAAAAGTACCTATAGCTAAAATTGAAACTGAAAGTATCACTGAGAATATTTCAATTAAAGTGGCTTTCAATCCCAATCTCTCCTTAAGTAAACTCTGAATCGTTATACAACAAGCATGGAAGAACGATAAACTTTTCCATTCACTATTGTGAATCTCTGATTAATGGTGGCTAACGCATGCGTCAGTATTAATAAACCTCTTTGTAACATTCATTTCTTTCTCTTTTCTTCGTTTTTGTGTAAATAATGTGAAATGAGTGTTTTTGACTTATCTCATTTTATTTACTATCCTCATTGTTTAATTTGTTCAATAATACCAGCTATTTCCTGAATGGACTTAAACATTTTCGTGCTCTCTACAATGGCAGAATCCAGCTTGCCGTCTTCTATAGTGTTTAAATACAGGTCAATCCCGACTAACACTTTATTATTTTGTTCGACAATTTGCTTATGCAAATCCGCAGCCATGTCCGGCGGCTGAAGTTCATTAAATTCTTCAATATCTTTTTTCATCTCTTCCATCTTTGTCTCCAATTCTTTTGCCGCTTTCTGATCACTAAAAGCTTGTTCTGTAAGAATAGGTACTTCGTTTGCAAAAGTAATAGCTTCATTTACATAATCCGTTGCCTCATTCGTGTACCTTAACGTGTTGTCTACACTCACCAATGAAGAACACCCACCAAGGATCAAAAATGGAACAGTAGAAAAAATAACCAGCCATTTTTTCATTGTGATTACCTCCGTTTTCGTAAGATTGCCTATACACTTGAATTAACATTCAGGATATTACGAATACTTCTCTCAATTTTTTTTCTTTTCCTTCTCAATGCTCATGTGACTATCGCCTTTTCCGGTTTTTCTCTCTAGATCTGTGTTACCATATCCTTTTACGAAGAATACTTCATCATCTTTAACGACTGATATGATTCCGTAAGGAACTGGATATTATTTTAAAGATCTACCTAGACGTTATCAAAATATTTTCAACCTCTTTTTATATTTAATATCTTGTTGATTTTTTTCTGCTGAAGCATCATTTCGCATCTACAAAGTTGATAAAGAAATAAAATAACTATCAAAATTGGACTTAATTTTTATTTATATAAATTTTAAAATTTATTTTCCCCTATAAATAATTCTTAATATAACGTACTTAGAGAATCATTAACGCTCCACCAACACGGTATACTAATATAATAAAATTAGTTGTTGTCTTTTTTCTTACTTAAACCTTACAATTTCCTTAATTTATAAGAATGTATTTGTATTATCATTTGTTATAAAAATAACCACCATATTAACATGTGTCAAAAAATTGTTTTTTGTTAACTCAATATATTTTTTAAATATAGTAACTAATATGTGGTTTCTATGTACCCTATTTATATACTTCAAATGATCTCATTTGCTACAACAACTTTTTAGTTTGATAACGATATGCCAAACTTGGTGGTTATTGAATTGCGGGTAATTTAGTTAACCAAAGAAAATTAGTAGGAATTACATAATATTTATAGAAAGAACAATTAGAAACTAGGTAGAATGATAATAAACATTATATAACTTTATATGTACCCTACATCTCTAACTATTTTTTAGTTGCTGTGAAGGGAAATTATTAAGTGTTATGAGGAGAATATGCTCATGAGGAAGGTATTTAACTTCGTAATATTTATCATTATTATTTTTTCTTTTTGGGTTTTATTTATTTTATCTACTATAATTTGAAAGTATCGAACATTTCGATGTAGAGCTAGAAAAATATATTCACTACTTTAAGCACAATAGAATTATACAAATAAAAGGATTGAACCCTGTGTAATTCAGGGGCCAATCCTCACAAGTTGTTTATATTAATTTTTTGTCTATCTATTAGGTTCACTTCAATTCGATTCTTTTCGGATTTGTCCTCTTAAGGAGTTTTTATTCATATTCCAAGAAAACATTAATAGATTCTGGGAGTTTATAAAAATCACAACATCTGAAATTTTTCAAAACTAAATAAGTATGGTCTTTTCAGGAAGTTTTAACGAAACAACATATGTGAAACTATATAATTTCAAATAATATATTGTGCTTTTCTAATAAAACATTTTATACAATGGTTACAGCAGTTCCGCTTGCAACACACATGAGCATACCACCGCGTTCCCCAACCGTTTCAAAATCTAAATCGATTCCAATTATTGCATTAGCGCCAAGTTTTCTAGCTTCCTGCTCAATATTTTGTAGTGCTAGTTCTTTGGATTCTTTTAATTTTGATTCGTAGGATCCACTTCGTCCGCCTACAATATCTGTTATTGAAGCGAACAAATCTCTAACAATATTTGCGCCTATAATGACTTCGCTCGTCACTATGCCATGATACGCCTGAATTGTTTTTCCTTCTACTGTTGATGTAGTTGTTTTTAACATATATACACCCCCTTTCAATTTTCCCTTAAAACTTTAACAGGACTTTAAAAAGATGTATAAAAAAAATAGTTAATCAATTAGTTTGATTTTTTCTGATACTACATTTCCTTTTTTATTCAGCCCTTTTAAATAATGAACTTTGATTAATTCACCTTTATTAACCTTGTAGTACAGTTTTTTATTAATAAAAGCTTTTTCTAAATCTTTATATTGAACTTTCACTTCATATTCTGTAGGTTTGTTTACTTTTTGCTGTACTTTTTTCCCATTTTTCAATACTGTTTTATAAAATGTTTTAGTAGGATTAATTTTCTTTTCAATAACCGTAGCCATTACTGTTTCTGTTTTATATTCTTCTACACATCCAGTTACTAAAATAGACGAACTTAGAAGTAAAATTGAGAAGATATGTTTTTTCATATTAGAACCCTCTATCCCTTTTAATAACCAAGTTAAACTCAAAAGAAAACTAGGTTTACTCCAATTAAATGTTTGTACTGTACTTAATAATTTATAAATAAAAGAAAGTATTATCTTCAATTAAATAAAAAAAATATGTATAGTAATTATAATAAATAAAATATGATTAAAGCTTAACAATTTCTTACAAATTTCTTAATTATGCCATAAGATATAAAGCAGTTCATCAAAATTTCGACTTCTTTGATATTTTTACTGCAAATAGTCAATTCTTTTATTTTTGTGACTCTTTTGATATTAATTTTCTTTCAGAAATGTTAGCAATAATATGAAAGTAAAATATATTGATGAAAGAGCATATGCATTTAGCCTATGATAATTTTAATTAAAAGATCTTGATAATGGTACATCTATGATTTCTTTATTACCGCCAAATAATGAAAAATCTAGATCATAATCAGTACAAGCACCAACTCTTATCTTCTGGCCACCAATATGTAGGTGAACCTCGTAAACTATTTAGATGATATATAAATTATCAACGTCTTCTAATTTACCACTAAATAGTTGGTCATCTCCGTACCAATCGTCTGTTTTAAAAAAATAATTATGAAAGTAACATTTTTGTTCGTTGGTCAATGGTTTTAAGATTTGTACTAATTCTTTAACTAAATTATTTTCCATATTTCCTTCATCAGGAGATATTATATATCTTGGTAAACTCCCATGAAATATTTGACTAAAAGTGTATGTACTTAATTCTTTTGTAAATTTAACGTTAAACTTAATTGCTAAATCTTTATATAATAATCTTTCACCCTTTTTAATTTCTTCATCAACTTGACATTGACTCCATAAGAGATTTTTATCGTTAATTTTTTCATCGCGGTATATTGGATATATAATCTTACAATAATGACTAAACCTTTTCGGAATACAATGAGCTTTCTATTGAGTCCTTAGGTCGGAAATCTGCCGCCGACTTCCTTCAGATTCTGCGTCGCCACGGACTCCCTTGTCTTAAGCTAAACAATACTTCTGCCTTCATGGCTCGGGACTTGCACCCTATAGATTATGCACATACTGGGCACACATAAAAAAGGCTGTTGATACAGCCCATCTAAGCTGTTCCAACCATTACTAGTTCCTGTATTAATATCCCCTACTCTGTATGATTAATTTTTATTTAGTTTTACTCTTTTCAAAACTTTAAAATGTTTTCTATAAAAATATATAACTAATCCAATTATAAACAATCCTAGAATGACCTTACCAAATTTAGTGAATTCCAATACCTCATTAACTGAATAAGTTTCAAAGATTATAACAGGTAGCTTCCCAATAATACTGGCAACAATGAAGCTTGACCATGAAATTTTTCCAAATGCTGCAAAAAGAGTAATCAAACTTGAGGGTATTAAAGGTATTAAGCGCAATATTAAGACACTTTTAAAAGCATCTTTTCCTTCTAATTTTAAGAGATTATTTAATACCTTAAATTTATTTGATTTACTTAGAAATCTTTTTCGAAGACCCTTTCTATATAAAAAGAAAGATACTAGTGTACCTAATAGCTCTCCAATAAAAGAAACAATAAAACCTCCAGTCGTTCCAAATAATTTAACATTTATTGCTGTCAGAAACCAACTTGGAATCACCCCTATAATGCTAATAAAGATATTAATTAAAATACTTAATAACACGGCGTAATCTTTGTATGTAATTAAAATATGATCTATTGCAGATTGTGTCATGCTTGTCTCCCTAACTTTTAGCTACTCCATTGTAAAACAATAGTTTAATAATAAATGCTTCAAATATAAAAATGTGAGAAATCAATGGTATATCTTATTGCTTAACTATCACATTCAATAGTTAAACATCTACTAGAATAAACAATACCACTACTAAATTGAAGCGGCTTCATATTACTTTTTTTAGTTAGACATTTCAATTTTTTCTATATTAATGATTGATATGTAAGCTATTACCAAATCGATGATCAAAAAAGCGATTGGAATAAAAATAATATCGATAAGCGTGAAACTTATAAACTATTTTTATTCAACTTAATTGTACAAATCCAAATTAAATTTATTCTTAACAGATTCTTAAATTTTTCTTAAGTATGTAAAACACATGTTAATCTTGAAATAAGTTTGACTGCCATAAAGAAAAAAGGAGCCAATCATGAAATGCACCTCCGATTGTTAGACACATCTAACAATCGGAGGTGCATTTTTTGTGACCAAAATTTCTTTGGATCAAAAATTAACAGCTATTCAAAAATATCTTGATGTTATAGGATCATTTGAATCAATCGGTAAATCTATTGGAGTTCGGAAGAAAATCGTACAAACTTGGGTAGCTATTTATAAAGAATAAGGCGTAGATGGATTAATACCTTCCTATACAAAATACCCGATAGAGCTTAAAATGGACGTATTAAAATATATGGGCGACAAAGGGGCATCTGTTCTAGAAACAGCTGTAAAGTTTAGAATTTCATCTCCAAGTTCAATTAAATTTTGGAGAAAAAACTTGAAAAACATGGTATAGATGTCCTTAATCCCAAGAAAAAGGGACGTCCACCAATGAAGAAAGAAAAAAAAAATACATAGTCCAGGATCACAAGAGGCATTACAAGCAGAGAATGAACGTTTACGTGTGGAAAATGATTTTTAAAAAAAGTTACACGCCTTAATTCAAGAAAAAGAAAAATCACAAGCCAAATCAAAGCATAGATCATAAGTGAATTAAGGTCTAATTTTAGTTTATCAGTTCTACTTGAAGTAACTGATAATTCTCGTGCTACTTACTACTACTGGGTAAAAATATGAATCAACCAGACAAATTTAGTCAAATAAAAGAAATGATTATAGAGATATATAATACACATTAACGACGTTATGGTTCCCTCCGTATTACCTTAGAATTGCGTAAAAGAGAATATCAAATAAATCATATAGCATTACTTAGGTTGATGAATGAACTTGGCTTGAAAGCTACTGTACGAGCAAAGAAATATCGTTCGTATTAAGGAAAAGTCGGGAAAATTGCACCTAATATTATTGAAAGAAATTTTACTGCTTCAAAGCCAAATGAGAAGAGGGTAACCGATATTACAGAATTCTAAATGTACGGGGAAAAGTTATATCTCTCCCTGATATTGGATCTTTATAATGGAAAAATTATAGCTTATAGCATTAACAAGCGCCCTATTTTCAATTAGTTTACAAAATGGTAAAACAGGGTTTAAGCTGCCCAAATGATTGAGATAAGCCAATTCTTCATTCGGATCAAGGCTGGCACTATCAAAAGAGCCAGTATCGAGAGATATTAAAACAAAAAAACATTACACAAAGTATGTCTCGTAAAGGGAATTGTTTAGATAACGAAGTCATCGAAAACTTCTTTGGCTTATTAAAATCTGAATTACTTTATAATGAGGAATTTATCAGTATGTATCAGTTTATTGAGAAATTACATGAATATCTTCACTATTATAATCATGAGCGTATTAAGATCAAACTAAAAAGATTGTCCCCTGTTCAATACAGAGTCCAATCCTCTTTAGCTCCATAAAACTATTTGTCTAACTTTTTGGGTTCATTTCATCATAGGCTCCAAAGTGTTATATATCCTACGTGCTCGTTAATTGAACAAGGAAATTTTACTGGTTTGTTAGGTAACTACCATAAAAATTATGCTAATACAGTGTAGTAGTTGTTTTACAGGAAAAAGCCACCTTTAAAGGAAAGTGGCTCTTAAATTAATAACATATCTTCTGAAAATAGACTTGTGATTAGAGAATTTAAAAGCTATATATCATCTAATTTCATTGTAATTTGAAATGGTATTTTTCCATTTTGTTGTTTATCGGATAGTTTTTCTATATTTTATAAGCTTTTAGATATTTTTATTTTGAAACTGGATAAGCGTTTAAATATTCTTCTAACGTTATGTTTCTTTTTTTCATTTGTTTAGCTGGTGTTACGCCAACATAACGAATATGCCAAGGTTCGTATTTGTAACCTGTGATTTGCTCCTTACCTTTTGGATACCGAATAATGAAACCATAATTAGAGGAATTTTTTTCAAGCCATTTGGCTTCTTTTGTATTCGCGAAACAGCTTGTAGCCGCACATTTTCCAGTGCTACTACTTACATCAATTGTTAAGCCTGTTTGATGTTCACTAGAACCTGGTACTGCACTATATTTTCTTGCATTCGCATATCCATCTTCTTTAACGTATCGATTAAAAATAACTTTCTGAGTTGCATAAGAGCGAAATCCTGAGATACCACTTAAATATATATGATCTTTTTTGGCTCGCTCAAATAATTTCATTAATGCTAATGCTGCTTCTTTTCTCATTTTTCGCTTTTCAATCTTTTCTTTAAAAATGAATGGAACATTTGCATAAACTAAATCCTTTGGAACGTAGTTTCGAGATAAATAATTTTTTTTGTTTACTAAAACTGTAATAACATCAGGGTTTGAAACAGTTCTAATTGCATTACTTTGTTTAGTTTTATTTATAACATTTTTAGGTACATCTGATGTTTTGTTCAGTTGTTTATTAGCATTTTCTTTATTTGTTTGGTGATACTCTTTTTTAAGACTAGAATCATTGTAATGATGATTTTGGATACTATAGCCGTTTAAAGATAATAAAAAGAAAATAAAAATTGAATGAACTAAATATTTCATAAAAGTAAGTCCCCCACATGCTGCTTTGTCTAGTTGTTAATGAATAAATGTGTCAAATATTTGATTTCGATTTTGTACTATATCACTAGCAATTCTAGCTCTTAATTCAGGAGTATAATTCCAACCTTCATAACCTAACGTCCCATACTTATCCCCTTAACAGTTGTTAAAAAGCGATTGGAAAATCTAGAACAATTCCTATTACTTATGATTTAAATTCATCTCCCTCCGAAACCTTATAGGAGAATAATAAGATTTGGATGTTTCGAATTTATACACAACTTGTATCTAAGTTGTAAATTATAAAAATTTGAGCATTTTTTCATCGATAGCATCAATTAAAAATTTTTTAAGTTAGAACGAAATAATTATTCTTAAAATCATTGGAGGAATATTATGATAATGTATGTTCCCGTTTATTTTTCTTAATCTAAGGAAAATAGTTATTGTTAAAACATTTTTGGGTATACCGCTTTTAAACCACCAGTGAAATTTTGCTGAACCATACGGCTCACTTTGTCTGCTAAAATTTTATAGCTATCAGCTTCTATACCGTCGATAGCAATCTTCTATCTATCCATTTTAACTGGGAGTTAAGTGTTAATACTTTTATTAAACTACTCCCCTTCTTTAAAAATTTGTCCGATTGTAAGAAAAATAGGATGGATTTAGAGGCTCAAATATAAAACTATGCACACGTTTGTGATAGATTGCACTTAATACAGATAGGTAAGAGTTTGAAGTTATCGCTCCCTTTTCCCCCTGTTCACACCGTACGTGCGACTTTCACCGCATACGGCGTTCCAACTAATCCAATTTATTCTTTTCTATGTATTAAGCAGATGAGTGCTTTTTTTTCCAATTTTAGATTATTTGATTCTGACATCTTAATCGTAATGAATTTACTTTTTCCATTTGCTTACGAGTAAGTTTTAAGGATTTTAAAAGAATTTCTATTTTGGCTTTATCTTTTAAGTGAATCAATTTATGAATCGCTTTATTAAGAATAATAAGGTTTGAATAGCTATCATCTTTTGAAAGATGATAAGGTTTAATATGATGGCAATGCCATTCATTAATCCCTAATTCCACTCCCAATATGGCACATTTGCCATATTGGGCAATAAATTTACTGATTCGATTGTCATTGTATTCAATTGTTCGATTTGGAATGTAGT
>Ga0102589_1001568_pt1 | contig 30123 bp, 33 predicted proteins | sample AraplaMF_Col_mLB_FD_76858 | JGI IMG/M metagenome (GOLD analysis project Ga0102589, IMG submission 76858) | Arabidopsis root microbial communities from the University of North Carolina, USA - plate scrape MF_Col_mLB | ecosystem: Host-associated > Plants > Roots > Endosphere | place: USA...
TAGCCGCCTCAGCAAAAAGCGCAAAGGCCGAGAACGGCCTCAAAAAAACCTATCTCAACACCGCCAACGCGAACGGCAAACTCACCACCCCCAGCATGGTGGACAGCGTCACCAATCCCGCCACATAACCACCGTTGTACCCCATACGCGCAGCCAGCACATAGGCACTGGAGGCCGTCGGCAGTGCTGAGAAGGCCAGCAGTATGGTCGTCTGCACGGGCGACAGGCTGAAAGCTTTGGCCAAGCCAAGCGCCACGATGGGCAGCAGCAGGTGGCGTATCGACAGCACGGCCACCGTCAAGGTTCTGGATTGCGCAAGGTGCGCGAACTGCATGCCTGCCCCGGCCGCCATCAGGCCCAGGGCCAGCGAGGCGGCGCCTATGCGGTTGACGGTGGGTTCCAGCCAGAAGGGGATGCCCAAGCCCAGCAGGTTGGCGAGCAGGCCTGTGGCCGTCCCCACGATGAGCGGGTTGCGCACCAGCTCGCCCATGAAGCCACGCTGGGCATGCTTTGCCATGGGCCACACTGCGGCCACGTTGAAGAGAGGCACGCAGACGCCGATCAGCACCGCGATGAGCTGCAGGCCTTGCGCGCCGGCGAGACGGTCGGCCAGGGCCAGGGCGATGAAGGAGTTGAAGCGAAAAGCCACCTGCGCGCTGGCCGCGTGTTCGCGCGCATCGATGTGGCGGCGCAGCCAGGGCAGGTGCGGCAGGCTGTAGGCCATCGCGATGCCGGCCACGCCCATGAGCAGGCCGGCGCCTATCAGGCTGGAGGCGGCGCCCAGGTCCAGCGGGCTTTTCACGATGGAATGAAACAGCAGGACCGGAAACAAAAAGTAATAGACCAGGCTTTCCACCTTGTCCCAGACTGTGCGGTCGAGGGCGGTATAGCGGCATACCAGGTAGCCGCAGACGATAAGGGAAAAGTCGGGGAAAAGAAGCTGGGCATAGTTCACCAGCCAAGAATAACCGCAATCCCTTGGGGTTTGCCCTTATGCGTAATCCACAACTGGCGAAGCGCAAAGCAGCGATTACCATTTCAGCTGCTTTTTTACCGCGAGGACCTGAACATGCAACGTCGTTATCTTTTTGCCTGCTCCGTGCTGTCCGCACTGGCGCTGGGCACCGCCGGCCCCGCGCTGGCGCAGGGCTATCCCAACAAGGTGGTCAAGCTGCAAGTGCCTTTCGCACCGGGTGGCACCACCGACATCGTCGCCCGCGTCATCGCCGAGCCGCTGGGCAAGGCCATGGGCCAGAGCGTCATTGTCGAGAACAAGGCCGGCGGCGGCGGCGTGGTCGGCGCGCTGGAAATCGCCCGCTCCGCCCCTGACGGCTATACGCTGGGCGTGGCAACGGTGTCCACCACCGCGGCCAACCCGGCGATCAACCCGAAGATCCCGTACAACACGCTGACGGACTTCACACCCATCATCAATATCGCAGCCACACCCAACATCATCGCGGTGCACCCGAGCTTCCCGGCGCGCAACTACAAGGAGTTCGTGGCCGAGCTCAAGAAGAATCCCGGCAAGTATTCCTACTCGTCTTCCGGAACGGGTGGTATCGGCCATCTGCAGATGGAGTTGTTCAAAAGCATGTCGGGTACCTTTGTGACCCACATCCCCTACCGCGGCGCGGGCCCTGCGCTGAACGATACGGTGGCCGGCCAGGTCCCGATGATTTTTGACAACCTGCCTTCCGCGCTGCCCTTCATCCAGCAAAAGCGCCTGATCCCCATCGTGGTGGCCGCGCCGCAACGCGTAGCCGTGCTGCCGGACGTGCCGACCTTCAAGGAAGTCGGCCTGGAGCCGGTGAACCGCATGGCTTACTACGGGATCCTGGGTCCCAAGGGCCTGCCGAAAGATGTGGTCGACAAGGTCAGCGCCGGCGTGAAGAAGTCGTTGGAGGACCCGGCCATACGCAAGCGCATCGAAGATACAGGTTCGCTGATCATCGCCAACACGCCTGAGCAGTTCTCGGCGCAGATCAAGGCCGAGTACGCGGTCTACAAAAAAGTGGTGGACAGCGCCAAGCTCAAACTTGACTGAGCCCGCCGGGCACCAGGCTCGGTAAGAGCGCCGCGCGAGAAATCGCGCGGCGTTTTTTTGTTATGGTTGCCCCATGCAAGCACAAAGCCAGTCCAGCATAGACGCATTCATCGATGCGCTGTGGCTGGAAGACGGCCTCTCGAAAAACACGCTGGCGGCCTACCGCCGCGACTTGTCGCTATATGCCGATTGGCTGGCCGCTGCGGAGCGGGGCGGGCGGGCGCTGGATGCGACAGCCGAAGCCGATCTCAACAACTATTTTTCGGCCCGGCATGCCGCGACCAAGGCGACCTCGGCCAACCGGCGCCTCACGGTGTTCAAGCGCTACTTTCGCTGGGCGTTGCGTGAACGCTTGATAGGGGCGGACCCCACACTCAAGCTCCAGTCGGCCAAACAGGCGCTGCGGGTGCCCAAGACCATGAGCGAAGCCCAGGTTGAAGCGTTGCTGGCAGCGCCCGACGAAGGTACGCCGCTGGGGCTGCGGGATCGTGCCATGCTGGAACTGCTGTATGCCAGCGGCTTGCGTGTGAGCGAGCTGGTGGGCCTCAAGACTTTCCATTTGAGCCTCAATGAAGGCGTGCTGCGCGTCATGGGCAAGGGCAGCAAAGAACGGCTGGTGCCCTTCGGCCAGGTGGCACGGGAGTGGATCGTGAGCTACCTAGCCGAGGCGCGGCCGGCCATCCTGGGCGGGCAGCAGACCGACGACCTCTTCGTCACCGGCCACGGCAAGGGCATGAGCCGCGTGATGTTCTGGATGCTGGTCAAGAAATACGCGCAACTGGCCGGCATCCATTCACCGCTGTCGCCTCACACCCTTCGCCATGCCTTTGCTACGCATTTGCTCAACCACGGCGCCGACCTGCGCGCGGTGCAAATGCTGCTGGGCCATGCCGACATTTCCACCACCACGATCTACACCCACGTGGCGCGCGAGCGGCTCAAGGCGCTGCATGCGCAGCACCATCCCCGGGGTTAGATTGACAGGCCCCGAGTCAAAATCTTGCCCACTTCAGCTATGGAATGTTTTATGTCGGGATTGATTCAAAGGCGCCGCGCGGCCGCGCTGCTTTTACTTCTAACGCCGCTTGGTGCGGCCCTTGCCCAATCGGCTCCGGCCTGGCCGGCGCGGCCGTTGCGCATCGTGGTGGCCTACCCACCGGGCGGAGTCAGCGATGCTGTGGCGCGCGCCCTGGCCGACAAGCTGTCAGTCCAGCTCGGGACGCCCGTGGTGGTGGAAAACCGCGCCGGCGCCGGCGGCAGCATAGGCATGGACGCGGTGGCCAAGGCCGCGCCGGACGGCTACACCCTGGGGTTTTCGTCCATCAGTCCCCTTGCGCTGAACCCGCACCTGGGCAGGCAGGCTTATGACCCGGCCCGGGACATCGCCCCCTTGGCCAGCGTGATGTATTCGCCGGTTGTGCTGCTGGCCACACCGGCCTTCGCCGGCAAGGATTTCAAGGACCTGCTGGCGGCGGCCAAAGCCAGGCCAGGCGGCTTGCGCTGGTCGACCTCGGGGCTGGCCACGGTGGGGCATCTTATGCTGGAGCAAGTCAGCCACGGCGCGAATGTGGAATTCACCCATGTGCCCTACAAGGGCGGTGGCCAGCAGTTGACCGATGCCTTAGGCGGGCAGGTGGAGCTGGTCTCCGCGAACCTCAGCGGGACGCTGATGCAGCACATCCAGTCGGGAAAACTGCGCCCGCTCGCGGTGGGTGCACCGGCACGAATCGAGGCCTTGCCCCAGGTCCCGACTTTTGCCGAGCTCGGCCTGGCGCCAGCCAATCTCACCTCGCTGTTTGGGGTTTTCGCGCCGGCAAAAATTCCGGCGGAACTGCTGCAACGGCTCAATGCCGAAATCAACCAGGCCTTGCGTTCACCCGATCTGCGCAAAAAGCTGCTTGATGCCGAGAATGTCCCGACGGGCGGCAGCGCGGCGGACTTTGCGCGCCAGATCGCCGCCGAGTCGGCCAGCAACGCCCGCATCGTGAAAGCGGCGAACATCAAGGCCGAGTGATTCGACCCCATCGCAGTGCCTTCAGGAACGCGTGCCGTACATATACGTTCGGTTAAAAGGGTAGCTGGACTGCGCGCCGGCCAGGGCGGTGTTGTGCACTTCGCCTGATGGTTTGGCGGCCAGCATCTGGTGCAATGCAATCCAGCCCTGCTCGAAGCTCATGGCGCTGCCGGCCAGGTAGAGCCGGTAGGCCCTCAGGGTTTTCTCGGCGCGCTCGGGGCCGCCGTCCTGGGCCAGCACCTGGCGTGCTTCGTCCAGCCTGGCCTCCAACCCGTCCGACCAGTTCCACAGCGTGCGCGCGTAGTGCGGGCGCAGGTTTTCGGTGTCTACCATTTCCAGCCCGGCGCGCGCCATGTGCTCCAGCACGGCGCTGATGTGCATCAACTCGCCGCCCGGGAAGATGTATTTTTCGATGAAATCCCCCATGCCGGCGCCGAGCTGGCGGTTTTCCAGGCCGCCGGCCGTGATGCCGTGGTTCATGACCAGGCCGCCGGGGGCCAGCAGGCGCATGATCTTCTGGAAGTAGCCGGTCATCTTTGTATGGCCCACATGCTCGAACATGCCGACCGAGGAAATCTTGTCGAAGGGCTGGTCTTCCGGCATGTCGCGGTAGTCGCGCAGTTCCATGCGCACGCGGCCGCCCAAGCCTTTTTCTTCTATCAGTCTCTGCACGTGCGCATGCTGATTTTTCGACAGGGTGATGCCGGTGGCATCCACGCCGTAATGTTCGGCGGCCCACATCAGCAGCCCTCCCCAGCCGGCGCCAATGTCCAGGAAGCGTTCGCCGGGTTTGAGCATGAGCTTGCGGCAGATGTGGTCGAGTTTGGCTTCCTGGGCCTGGGCCAGGCTCATGGAGGCATCGCTGTAATAGGCGCAGGAATACACGCGCCGCGGATCCAGCCAGAGCGCGTAAAAGGCGTCCGAAACGTCGTAATGGAACTGGATTTGCGCCGCATCGCGGGCGTGGGTGTGGGCCGCCAGGGACTTGGCATGGTGCAGCAGGCTGGACCACCAACTGGTGTCGCTCTGCACCGGGCTGCCGGGCAGCAGCTTGGTGACGACGCGCATGATGTCGCGCATGGCGCCCTCGAGCTGGAGTTTGCCCTCGACATAGTCCTCGGCCAGGGCGCCTATCTGGCCGGCCTTGAGGCGGGCGATGCTGGACCAGTGGGAAAACGCAAGCTTGACGGGGGCGTTGGCCGAGCCCAGGCACTGGCCCTGGGGCAGTTGCAGGGCGATGTCCGCGGGCAGCCGCGGCATTTGCGATGGGATGTCTGGAACCAGGTGCCGGGTCATGCGCAACTCCTTATTCAAGAGCTTTGCAGTCTAGCGCCTCCCGAAAATCCCTGCCGCCGCCGCGCGTAGGAATTCGCCGCGTCTTGACCTAGGGCTTCTATGGGGTTATGGGCCCAGGAGGGCAAGCTCCGCATCGTCAAAACCCGCCCGGCGGCGGGCATCCAGGTTCAGCGGGCCCTTGAGCCGGGGCGCCTCGTACTGCCGGGCCAGCAGGGCGGCCTGTGCTCATCCATATTGAGGAGGCGGCAACCGCGCTGTCTGCCTAGAATCGCGCTGCGGGGTCTGGTCCTCCTTTTATCCAGCTGAGCGCAACCCAAAATGGAAAATAAGTCTTTTAATAACAAGCACTTGGCTGGGTTTTCAGCGGCCAGGTTATACCGTGGACCGTACGGTATGCATTACGTTAGCCCTCTGTAGGAGTCTCCATGGTTGCACCACAAGACCCTCGCTCTTTAGCCCAGCGAGTTCGCCGCCTTGAGCTACTGTTCTTTTCACTGCTTGTGTCGCTTGGGGATGACGGATATGACGATGAACTGTGGTTCGACCTGCAACACCTCTTGAGACGTGGGCCAAGTCGTGATCGTGATTTTTTTGACTTTCCAGAGTTTCAGTTCTTTCTCGACAGACTGCAGGAACGACGGCGTCGCGAGCAACCAGAATCCCTACTTCGTCAGATTGAGCAACTTCGAAATGAACTCGGCGCTTTGAAGGCGAAAACTGAAATCGTCCAAGTCGAAACGCATTCACTCCTTGCGATTCAGGCTCTTGGGTTGCCCACCGATGAAGTTCAATCGACAAGGTTCGTCCCCGTACGTGCTTACATTGATCAAACTCCAGATGGTGCTATCAGCTCCATCTCCGACGCGATCGGTGAGGTATTGAAGGCTTATGGCTTCGTCGTCGCGGACGAGTTTCCTGAGATCAAAGGATCGTGGTTTAAAAAGTGGTTTGCGAAGAGCAGGGAAGCACTGTCGCAGCCCGAGGTCATCGAGCGCTTAGAAAAAATTGAAAGAGCAGTCGAGCTGAAAGCAATCGACAGGCCACAAGCCGAAGTCGACGACAAACAAGCGAGCGCAATTGCAAAACTAATCAAGTGCCTTGACAAGGTGCCAAACGCAGCTGTTCAAGCTGGCTCCGTTCTCGTAGTCAAACTGACTACTAGCAAAGGGCCGGTAATTCAGGCGCGAACGCTCTCACAGCGAGAGATGGTCGAACTGGAAAACAATCAACTGCTTTTGCAAGACCCCGCCGAAGTATTGGACAGACTGTCAGCCGCATGCACGAGTTCGAGAAAAGCTCCCAATCCACGGCTCGCCGGTGAGACAAAGGGCTAGCATGTCAATCGAGAGGAGGTCCCGCGGACTAGGCTCGCTGGCCGTCTCTCATGTCAAACGCTAGGTAAGGAAAAGTTATGGGCGATTGGGATTTTCTCTATGAAATGAACGAGCGGGGCCATAGCCCAGGGGAAATAGCCGACGCCGCTGGCTCTGGCGCAGCGCCTTGGGAGTGGGAATACATAAGCAAAGAGTGGATCGACTCTCAACTTGAAGATGAGCCGGAAGACGATGCGCGCTCAGTTGATCTGGGCAAGCACTTTCAGAGTAGAGAAGGATTTCCTTTTAGCATACTGGAGCAAACACAAATATTCCGAGATCTAATTGATTGCGCTACGCGCCACTTTCAGAATACAGGCCGGTACCTGCAAGTTTGGGGTGAACTCGGAGAGATCTATGCTGAGATCAAGTTTGGACTTCGCCGCCATGGGACGCACAGGGCAGGTTCTGACGGCACAATCGCTGGAAGGCTTGTTGAGGTAAAGACCATCTCGCCTGAGAAAGGCAGCGACGATGTATTCGTCAAGAGTCAAGGAAACTTTGAGCAGTTGCTCATCGTTCGCATTAATCGAGATTTCCGGTTCCAAGGCAAGCTTTTTGACAGAAGCGAGCTAAAAGGGGGAGGTGGAAAGTTCCTTAGAGGTCGACTCGAGGATGACGTCAGCAACGGCTAGCAGTTCCGTGGAGGCGGACCGTCCGCTTCAAGCGTGAGGCACCTTGCCCGAAATGTGCCAAATAACATAGTGCCTTTAGGGGGATATGCTATGCGAAAGAAGCCTGATGAGCCGCTAACTGACCTGGAGAGGGTGCAGAAGCAATGGCACAAGTTATCTGGTTTGCATTCGCGCGAGGAATGGTCGGCAGCCATTGTGCGAGCCGCTACTGCGGCGGAGCTGGTGGCCAATCATGCAATACGTGCCGAGTTCGCGGCACGTAGTAAGTTTGATGTCGAGTTCGTCAACAGCCTGCTTAAGTGGGCAAATGGGCTGAGCGGCAAGTTGCGGAACCTGCTCATACCACTTGCTGCGACTGACGCAAGAAAAAAGAAGAAGATAGCCAAGTTGCAGAAGTTGGCGGAGGCAGTGAACGCCAAGCGCAACGCAGTCACGCACCAAGGTGAATTTTGCAATGAACAGGAGGCTATCCTGGTCATCAACGATGCTCGGGCGTTCATTTCGGGCTTGGCCCAGCTCTATGAGCCGCATTTTAAGTTGAAGGAGCGGAACACAGAGAGGGTTTGACAGTGACCCCGTCTGGAAGCAAGAGCACGCTAGAGGCGCGGTTCACGCGCTTCATCGAAGCACTACCGAACGCTGAGATGATCGACAGGCTTCAGCTTTCGTTCGATCAGTCGCGAAGGCGAAAGGCAGATTCCCTGCTTAGTAACCGGGAGGTCATCGTAGAGTTGAAGACTCTTACCGATGACACGTCCCACAAGGTGGATTCGATAGTAGACAAACATCGGGACCGAGAGGACTTCCCGTTGTTCTATGGCACCGCGGGTGTTCGCAGGGTTCTGTCGCACCTACCTGACGGCGAGGACATCTACCGGCGGATGGTGTGGTCGCTGACACGTTCAGTGGAGGATTGCGTGCGCTCCGCCGAAGAGCAGATCACGCATACGCGGTCGGTGTTAGGGCTGCCTAATGCCGCCGGACTTCTCGTCATCTTGAACGAATCGATCCGCATTCTCGACCCAGGCTTAGTCGGGCATCGCGTCGCGCAGCTCATGCGCCGCGAACGCACAGGTAACTCCGACTCCGAGAAAGTTGACTTCGCATGGTTGCTTTTTGAAAGCCACAGCTTGGGTGCCGTCAACGGCGTACCGGCGATGACCAGCATGATCATTCGCGGCGAGCGGGCCGATTGCATGCCCTGGTTTACATCGTTTCATCAGGATCTGGTAGCGCGTTGGGCGTCGGCCAACAACGGCGTCACCGTCGATGGAGGAAGTCCCGATCCGTCGATGCTGCGCTTCCAGTCGACCGAGGATCTAACGACTCTTCCGCCAACGCAGCTTCCCCGCCATCAAGTGTGGCGGCGGCAATATCGGGCACGGCCATACCTGCGTGCGATCAGCGATGAAGGCGTTCTCACGCGCGGCGCAGACATCTTGAGGCGCCTTGCTCCGCATTTCCTTAAGGGTGGTCCAGGCTACGTCCCTCAACGGGACAATCCGCTGATGGAGGAGTTCACTCACTTTCTCGAAGAAGCCGAATTCAGGGCGCTAGACCTCCGCGATATGCCGAAGTTCGACCTCTCACGCTGACCAGCAACCATGTGGGTCGACGGCGAGTCCGTTGGCTTTTTGATAGCATTTGATGAGTTACGATCCTATGTCTCATGGCCCCTTCAACATGGAGGCAAAGCGTGTGGCTGGTTTCAGGCGTCCAAATAGCGTGCGTTCTTGAGAAGAAATCGACTTGGTGTTTTTGTCAAGAATTACGGTTGCCCAGGTGGTTTACTCGTGATTGATGCCTTCGAAGCGCTCTTGCGCGCGACTGTCTTCCTCGCAGAGCTCTTTGCATTCGTTAAAAATGACTCTGTGCTGAGAATAAGCTCCCGGCCATATGCTCGAGAAGCATCCCAAACAGCATTGCGTGTCACCGCTAGGACCATGTAAGCGGCATGAGCAGCGGCAACGATCAAGACCACTGTCGTTCTATTGCCCTGCGCCGTACCCATATCCCACGATGTACGCCAGAGGAGCAACGCGCAAACCGCCACTACTATGACGTTCAGCCCGAGCGCTAGCACCTTGACTCCGAGCAGGTTCCGGCGAAAACCGTAGGTGATGTTTTCCCCGAACAAGATGGGGAATTTTTTTGTGTCGCGGGTGTTTTGGCGAAGCCACACGCCGCATTGACTGTAGAAGGCGTCTGCTGCGCACTGGTCTTCGCTTTCTTCTGCGGGACTGGGTGCTGGCGTACCTAGATTTCCTGCAAGAAATTCTCGATATCGATCTTTTGAACCAGCATCGATGGTCGCGTCGTTCCTGCGGAACATAGTGATTGACGGCATGCCTTCGTGCTGAGCATAAAGCTTGCCTTCCACCACGCGGCCGCGAGCGCGCGAAAAGTCCGCGATCGCAAACAGAAGCACGAGCATCCCTAGCGTTGCGATCGCGTTCGAAAGACCAAACGTCTTCCACGAGATCAAGAGCGTCAGCGCAGCAAGTGCGGGTGCAGCTGCGATGATCGCGGGAAACAGCCTTGCGCGTATAGAGTACGCATCAAAAAACTTGAAGACTTTCATTACAAGCCTTCGACCTCGTTGGCGAACTCTTCCGCGGTTGCCAGAACCATATTGGGATGACCAGGGCCGCCGTAATGTGATATCCACGTCGTACGGGTGCAGAAAACCTTGAAGCCCCTACGCATGAAAGCGTTCTTCACTTGCCCGCGTGGATAGTCGTGCTTGTTCGAGCCGACGGAGCAGAACGCCGAACCCACCTTCGTTCCTTGTGGTTGCTTAGGTCCAAGCCATCTATCCAGTACTTCGGGAGTTACATTGTGTCTGCTTCCATGGTGGGGCACTTGCACGAATTTTGGCCTGTTAAGACCAAGCTGAATTCCATAGTCGGCTGCTTCCGCTAAGCCGATGGGGCCCACGTCAGCAGTGAGCAAAACGCCCTTGTCTTCAAGTACCGCGTACTGCACCACGCAACTTTCATTGGATGCCGATGTCTCGGCGGTCTGGGCAAGTGTTTCAACATCCCAGTTTTCCAGCAGCTTCTTTGCAACTTCAACCAGGTATCGCCGCAGTCCGAAGCCTTGCGCGGCCGTATCTTCGGTCGAGTATCTAGCGGGCGTTTTTCCAAAATCGGGGATCGAATTGATATACCGATGTCTTGTGGGCGCAAGGACGGTGAAGGCTCCAATATTGGCGCCCTGAAAGACCTCATGGATCACGGTGCCCTGTTTAATGGCAAGCCTCTCGAGTTCCACCAGATAGGGGTGCCGTTCCTTGATGTCGTCGATCAGACCTTGCTGTGTAAAGTTACCGTGGAAGTGATGAAGAATTTCTGCCGCGTAAAGCCATGGTCTGTTCATCCAGAGATTGTTGACCTTGAAGTTCTCCATCACACCAACGAGCCCGGTAGCGTGATCGTCATCAGCGTGCGATAGCACCATGTGGTTGATGTGGTAGCCCGGGTAGAACTTGTTGATGTGGCTGGTGATAGTTTCAGCCGTTTCAGTGCGACCGCCGTCAACTACGTGGAGGTAGTAGCCCGAGGCGTCATCACCGTAGCGGATGACGATTGCGTCTCCAGAGCCTTCCCCCACAGGCAAGAAATCGACTTCATAGTTCATCGCCTTCTCTCCTTGGTTTTTAGGCAGCTTTGGGACGCTGCGAGCGCGCTGAGGCGTGCGTCTTAGCGATACAGTAGGCCGGCCTGCCGCAGCCGAATCCCCATCGTGGTAGCTGATACTTGAAAGAGGTCGTGTAGTGCACCGAAGTGACGACCGCGAAATCGCAACGCCTGAGCGACCACTCGCTCGAAAGCAAGCGAGTTGTAGGGAGAGTTCATCAAGGACGTGAAGTTGGCTCCGAGCAGCTCCCAAGCAACATCGTCTGTCAATTTCAAGCTCTCCACACCGAACGCTGCCCCAAATGCGCGGCGGAGTTGCTTCGTCGGTACCAAGAAGTAGCCTGCGAACTGGTTGGCCTCCCGCTCTCTTGGGTCGGTAGGCTCACGGGGCTCCGTCAGGCCATGAATGGGTATCTCACGGTGGTGATGTAGGCCTAGGTGCATGACTAAGTGGCCGACTTCGTGGGCAAGCGTAAACAGCTTTGTCCGGGGCTTCTGCTGATCCGAGATGCCTATCAAGTTAGCCGGGCGATCTAGAAACCCTCCAAGCTCATACCCTGCACGCGTCCCAAGGCCGCTCAGCCACCCCTCCTGCACTTCAAATCCAAGGTGCTTGGCAGCAACCCAGGGGTCGCACACATCTAGCGGGGTGACGTTCTGCCCGGGCCAGAGCGCGCACTGCCGGTCCCACAACTGAATTTGCAGTTCACGCGCCTTTTCTTCAGCGGCGTTATCGGCAGTGATGACAATCATTCCTAAACTCTAGCGCATTTTTATGAAAAACACTAGATGTAGCGTCTTCCTGCTGCTTGCACCCCTATAGGTAGTGCTGGAGCCTTATTTGCTGGAGTTCGCGTGCTGCACGTTTCAACCACTTGTCATGGGAGATTTCTATGTAACAAGGCATGTGCATGGGAGGGATTGGCGTGGAAATATTTCATTCCAAAGTTTCAGACCCCTTCAGCGAGGCAATTTCTTCATCATCAAACCCCGCCCGCCGGCGGGCATCCAGGTTCAGCGGGCCCTTGAGCCGGGGCGCCTCGTACTGCCGGGCCAGCAGGGCGTAGGTGGCGACCGGCTCCAGCCCGCGCTGGGCGCACAGCTGGCGGTACCAGTGGTTGCCGATGGCGACATGGCCGATTTCATCGCGCAGGATGATGTCCAGGATGTCCACGGCGCGCAGGGCGTCGGGGGTGCCGACCTTGCGCAGCTTGGCCTGCATGGGCGGGGTGGCATCCAGGCCCCTGGCTTCCAGGGTGCGCGGCACCAGGGCCATGCGGGCCAGCAGGTCGCCTTCGGTCTTGCGTGTCATGTCCCAGAGGCCTGTGTGGGCCGGGAAATCGCCATAGTCGTAGCCCATGGCCTGCAGCTGGGCGCGCAGCAGGCTGAAATGCTGGGCTTCCTCGGCGGCAACCTGGAGCCAGTCCAGGTAATAGGCGCGCGGCATGCCGGGAAAGCGCCAGATCGCGTCCAGGGCGAGGTTGATGGCGTTAAATTCAATATGGGTCACGGCGTGGAGCAAGGCCGCCAGGCCCTCGCGCGTGAAGGGCGAGCGCTTGGGCACATCCAGGTGGGAGCGCAGCTCGGGGCGCTCCGGGCACCCGGGCAGGCCCGGCGGGGCCTGCAGGTCCAACCCGCCCGGGATTTCCAGCGTGCCCGCCTGCGCCATGGCCTGCTGGGCCAGCAGCACCTTTTGCGTGGGGTCGCTCTCCAGCAGCGCCCGCAGCGCTTGCTGGCGCAGTTCTGTGGGGAGGGGCGCGACGCTCATAAAGGGGATTGTCGGCGATAGGCCGGGCGCTTCGACGGGCTCCTTACAATCGAGGCAACGGGCTGCCTTAGGGCGGCCGGCCTTCCTTTTTAACCCCCGTCTCCCAACCCAAGCGAAATCCCATGGCCCTCTACCAACTGGACACACTCAGTCCCGATGTTCACGAATCCGCCTGGGTGGCCGACAACGCCCAGGTGATGGGCAACGTGCGCCTGGCCGAAGACAGCAGCGTCTGGTTCGGGGTGGTGATACGCGGCGACACCGAGACGATTTCCGTGGGGCGGGGCTCCAACATCCAGGACAACAGTGTGCTGCACGCCGACATGGGCCTGCCGCTCACCATAGGCGAGAACGTCACCGTCGGCCACCAGGTCATGCTGCACGGCTGCACCATAGGCGACGGCTCGCTGGTCGGCATCCAGGCGGTGGTGCTCAACGGCGCGAAGATCGGCAAAAACTGCCTGGTCGGCGCCGGCTCGCTGGTCACCGAAGGCAAGGAGTTCCCCGACGGCTCGATGATCCTTGGCAGCCCGGCCAAGGCTGTCAGGCAGCTGTCCCCTGAGCAGATCGAGGGTTTAAAAATGAGCGCCAAGCACTATGTAGACAATGCCCGGCGCTACAAGACCGGGCTCAAGAAGATTGCCTGAACACTCAATGACCAAACCAGACAAGTACACACAGGGCACTAAAGATGTGGCTCTCCCGCCAGCCGGGGCCGCGGAACTGGCTTTGCCAGGCCGCAGGCGCAGCGCCCCCTCGGGGGGCAGCGACCCGCGCAGCGGCGGAGCGTGGGGGCCCCATGTCTGAACTACATAAATTTATCTTTGATGGTCTGCCCGTACGCGGCATGCTGGTGCGCCTGACCGGCTCCTGGCAGGAAATCCTCAAGCGCAGGCAGGCGGCTGGAGGGTATCCGGCCGAAGTTACGAACCTGCTGGGGGAAATGACGGCGGCCGGCGCGCTGATGCAGAGCAATATCAAGTTCAACGGCGCGCTGATTTTGCAAATTTTCGGCGACGGCCCGGTCAAGCTGGCCGTGGCCGAGGTGCAGCCCGATTTGAGCCTGCGGGCCACCGCCACGGTGACCGGCACGGTCGACCCGGGCAGCTCGCTGAGCCAGCTGGTGAATGTGAACAACCAGGGGCGCTGCGCGATCACGCTGGACCCGAAAGACAAGCTGCCGGGACAGCAGGCTTACCAGGGCGTGGTTCCGCTCTATGGGGACCAGCGCGAGAAGATCGAAAACCTCGCCGAGGTGCTGGAGCACTACATGCTGCAGAGCGAGCAGCTGGACACCAAGCTGATCCTGGCGGCCGACGGCAGTGTTGCCGCGGGCCTGCTGATCCAGCGCCTGCCGGTCAAGGGCCAGGGCAACCTCGAAGGCCAGATAGACCGCGACGCCAATGAAGACCAGATCGGCGTCAACGAGGACTACAAGCGCATTGCCATGCTGGCCGGCACGCTCAAACGCGAAGAGTTGCTGACCCTGGATGCCGACACCATTCTGCGCCGCCTCTTTTGGGAAGAGCAGGTCAGCCGCTTTGAGCCAGTGGTGCCCAGCTTTGCCTGCAACTGCTCGCGCGAGCGCGTGGGCGGTATGCTGCGCAGCCTGGGCACGGCTGAGATCGAGAGCATTATTTCCGAGCGCGGCAAGGTGGCGGTCGGCTGCGAGTTTTGCGGCGCGCAGTACGAATTCGACCCGGTGGACGCGGCGCAGCTCTTTGCCAGCCAGACCAACCAGCCGCCGCCGAGCTCTACGGTCCAGTAAGGCTCTTAGCGCGCGGCGGAGGCGGTGCGTTGCGCCAGCAGGTCGCTCAGCAAGCGGTGTTCGCAGACAGGGTCGCTGCATTTGTCGCAGACCCACACCCAGGCTTTGCCGCGGGCCTCGTGCTGAGGTTCCCGCAATGGCGGCCCTGGCTGCAAGTGTTCAATAGCCCCCAGTGCCTGCGCAAGGCGCTGCGGGGCGGTGCCGTAGACGACGCAGAAAGGCGTGTTGGCGGCTGCCAGACCTGAACGAATGGAGTGGTCGACGGCCTGCAGGGCTGGGTCAGAGGATTCCAGCCCGCACAGCACCGTCAGGCCGTGGCCGGCCGCCCCGCCAGGGGAAATGGATAGGTCCACCACGCTCACAAGCGCAGTCCAGCCCGCGTCCTTGAGGGCTCGCCCCAGCGCGCGGGCCAGTTCGTTGTTGCCGGTAGGAGAGGCGCCGGTGACGGCAATTTTCAGCACGGCCGACCAGCGGCCCAGCCAAGCGGGACCACAGGCTTGCCGCGCCTACTTGGTGACCTGTACGAAGATTTCATTGGGCTTGACCATGCCCAGTTCGCTGCGGGCTTTTTCCTCGACCATCTCCAGGCCTTCCTTCAGGTCCCTGACTTCCGCCGTGAGCTGATCGTTGGCGGCCTGGGCCTGGACATTTTTGGCCTGCTGTTCGGTCAGCCGGTGCTGCATCTCACGCACGCTGGGAATGCTGCCCCGGCCAATCCACAGTTGCGCATGGAAGATGACCAGCAGCGCAATCAGGACGGCAGGGACGAGTCGTTTTCCCACGTGCGGTTCTATGCTCAGCGCAGGTTGTAGAAGGCCGCGCGGCCCGGGTAGGAGGCGATGTCGCCCAGGTCTTCCTCGATGCGCAGCAGCTGGTTGTACTTGGCCATGCGGTCCGAGCGCGAGAGCGAGCCGGTCTTGATCTGGCCGGCGTTGGTGCCCACGGCGATGTCGGCGATGGTCGAGTCTTCGGTTTCGCCGGAGCGGTGCGAGATCACGGCGGTATAGCCGGCGCGCTTGGCCATCTCGATGGCGGCGAAGGTTTCCGTCAGTGTGCCGATCTGGTTGATCTTGATCAGGATGGAATTGGCGATGTGCTTGTCGATGCCTTCCTTGAGGATCTTGGTGTTGGTGACGAACAGGTCGTCGCCCACCAGCTGCACCTTTTTGCCCAGGCGCTCGGTGAGGGTCTTCCAGCCGTCCCAGTCGCCTTCGGCCATGCCGTCCTCAATGCTGATGATGGGGTATTTGTCGACCCAGGTTGCCAGAACGTTGGTCCATTCTTCGGCGGAAAGGCTCAGGCCTTCACCGGAGAGCACGTACTTGCCGTCCTTGTAGAACTCGGAGGCCGCGCAATCCAGGCCCAGGGCGATCTGCTCGCCGGCCACATAGCCCGCCGCGGAAATCGCTTCCAGGATCATCTGGATAGCCGCTTCGTGGCTGGGCACGTTGGGGGCAAAGCCGCCTTCGTCGCCCACCGCCACGCTCATACCCTTATCGTGCAGGATTTTCTTGAGTGCATGGAAGACCTCGGCGCCATAACGCACGGCTTCGCGAAAGCTCGGTGCCCCCACGGGAATGATCATCAGTTCCTGCAGGTCCAGGTTGTTGTTGGCGTGCGCGCCGCCGTTGACCACATTCATCATGGGCACGGGCATCTGCATGGCACCGCTGCCGCCGAAGTAGCGGTACAGGGGCAGGCCGGCTTCCTCGGCGGCGGCGCGGGCCACGGCCATGCTGACGGCCAGCGTGGCATTGGCGCCCAGGCGCGATTTGTTGTCGGTGCCGTCCAGGTCGATCAGCGTGCGGTCCAGGAAAGCCTGCTCGCTCGCGTCCAGGCCCAGCACGGCCTCGGAGATTTCGGTGTTGATGTGCTCGACGGCCTTGAGCACCCCCTTTCCGAGGTAGCGCGACTTGTCGCCGTCGCGCAGCTCAATCGCTTCGCGAGAGCCGGTGGATGCACCGGAGGGAACGGCCGCGCGGCCCATGACGCCGGATTCCAGCAGCACGTCGCATTCAACGGTAGGGTTGCCACGGCTGTCGAGAACTTCGCGGCCGACGATATCAACAATTGCGCTCATGTAGGCTCTTTCAAAAATCAGAAGATTAAAAACAAAGACGAAAAGACCAAAAACAAAAACCAGATCCGTTACACACCTTCGACCAGCACCATGCGCATCAAGGCGATGCCTTCGCGCGACCGCCGTGCGGCCTCATACTCGGTGGACTCATAGAAGGTGCGGGCCTGCTCCACGCTGGGGAACTTCAGCACCACCATGCGGCTGGGCGTCCAGTCCCCTTCCAGTACTTCCACCTTGCCGCCACGCACACACACCTCGGCGCCATGCGCCTGCATGGCAATGCTAGACAGCTTTTTGTACTGTTCGTATTGTTCGGGGTTCGTAACTGTGACGTTGGCGATGATGTAGGCGCTGGGCATTAGGGCTCCAAAGTTTTAAGGTATCCGCATGCCCAGCCGGCGCGGGGCTGTGTTTGCCGCGGGCTCGATGTGCCCAGGCGCCGGTCCATGGTCAGGCGGAAAAATTGTTCTCGAGGTAACCGTTTTTCTTGGTGACGCGGTCCAGTGCCAGCAGTGTTTCAAGCAGCGCCTTCATGTGCTTGAGCGGCACGGCATTCGGGCCGTCGCTCATGGCCTTGGCCGGGTCGGGGTGGGTTTCCATGAAAAGTCCGGCTACGCCGACCGCCACCGCGGCGCGCGCCAGCACAGGCACCATTTCGCGCTGGCCGCCGCTGCTGGTGCCGTTGCCGCCGGGCAATTGCACCGAATGGGTGGCGTCGAATACGACCGGGGCTTTGGTATCGCGCATGATGGCCAGGCTGCGCATGTCGGAAACCAGGTTGTTGTAGCCGAAGCTCGCACCGCGCTCACAAGCCATGAAGTTGTCTTCATTGAGGCCTTTTTCGCGCGCTGCGATGCGGGCCTTGTCGATCACGTTCTTCATGTCACCGGGGGCCAGGAACTGCCCCTTCTTGATGTTCACGGGTTTGCCCGATTGGGCGACGGCGTGGATGAAGTCGGTCTGGCGGCAGAGAAAGGCCGGCGTTTGCAGCACATCGACCACAGAGGCGACGGTGGGAATCTCGGCTTCGGAATGCACATCGGTCAGGATGGGCAGGCCCAGCTCACGCTTGACCTTGGCCAGGATTTCCAGGCCTTTGGCCATGCCGGGGCCGCGAAAGCTGGTGCCGCTGGAACGGTTGGCCTTGTCGTAACTCGACTTGAAGATGAAGGGAATGCCCAGCGAGGCGGTGATTTCCTTGAGCGTGCCGGCCGTGTCCATCTGCAACTGCTCGGATTCGACCACACAAGGGCCGGCGATCAGGAAAAACGGTTGGTCAAGACCGATGTCGAATCCGCAAAGCTTCATGGTCAGGCCACCGCCTTCAGTGGCTTGGCCGCGGGCTTGCCGTCCTGACCCGCGTTGCTGCGTTGCTGGAGCACGGCTGCGATATAGGCATTGAACAGCGGATGGCCGGCCCAGGGTGTGGATTTGAACTCAGGGTGGAATTGCACGCCGACAAACCAGGGGTGGACGTTCTGCGGCAGTTCAACGATTTCGGTGAGCTGCTCGCGCTGCGTCAGCGCGGAGATGACCAGGCCCGACGCGCGCAGGGCATCGAGGTAATTCACGTTGGCTTCGTAGCGGTGGCGATGGCGTTCGGTGACCACGTCGCCGTAGATCTTGTGGGCCAGCGTGCCGGGCGCGACGTCGGAACTTTGCGCGCCCAGGCGCATGGTGCCGCCGAGGTCGGACTTAGCGTCGCGTGTCTTGATGGTGCCGTCGGCGTCTTTCCATTCGGTGATCAGCGCGATGACCGGGTGCGGGGTGTCGGGGTCGAACTCGGTGCTGTTGGCGTCCTTCAGGCCGGCGACATGGCGCGCGAACTCGATGGTGGCGACCTGCATGCCCAGGCAGATGCCGAGGTAGGGCATCTTGTGCTCACGCGCGAAGCGGGCCGCGCAAATCTTGCCTTCGACACCGCGCACACCGAAGCCGCCGGGCACCAGGACGCCGTCAAAGCGCGACAGGCGCGAGACGTTGTCGGGCGTAATGGTTTCGGAGTCGACGTACTCGATGACCACCTTGGCATGGTTTTTCATGCCGGCGTGGCGCAGGGCTTCGTTGAGCGACTTGTAGCTGTCGGAGAGGTCGACATACTTGCCGACCATAGCGATATGGACTTCGGTCTGCGGATGCTCGGTCTCGTAGACCAGCTCGTCCCAGCGCCTGAGGTTGGCGGGCGGCGTATTGAGGCGCAGCTTGTCGCAGATCAGCCCGTCCAGGCCCTGCTCGTGCAGCATGCGCGGCACCTTGTAAATCGTGTCGACATCCCACATGGAAATCACGCCCCATTCGGGCACGTTGGAGAACAGCGAGATCTTTTCGCGTTCTTCATTGGGGATGCGGCGGTCCGCGCGGCACAGCAGCACGTCGGCCTGGATACCGATTTCGCGCAGCTGCTTGGCGGTATGCTGGGTCGGCTTGGTCTTGAGTTCGCCGGCAGCGGCGATCCAGGGCAGGTAGCTCAGGTGCACAAAGGCGGTGTTGTTGGCGCCCAGGCGCAGGCTCATCTGGCGCACGGCTTCCAGGAAGGGCAGGGACTCGATGTCGCCGACCGTGCCGCCGATCTCGACGATGGCCACGTCGACCGCGTCGGCGGTCTCGTAGCCGGCGCCGCGCTTGACGAATTCCTGGATCTCATTGGTGACGTGCGGGATGACCTGCACGGTTTTGCCGAGGTAGTCGCCGCGGCGCTCTTTTTCGAGCACGCTTTTGTAGATCTGGCCGGTGGTGAAGTTGTTGGCCTTGCGCATGCGCGTTTCGATGAAACGCTCGTAGTGGCCAAGGTCGAGGTCGGTTTCGGCGCCGTCGTCCGTCACGAAAACTTCGCCGTGCTGGAAGGGCGACATCGTGCCCGGATCCACATTCAGGTAGGGATCGAGCTTGATTAAAGTGACTTTGAGGCCTCGCGATTCCAGGATCGCAGCTAAGGAGGCTGAGGCGATTCCCTTGCCCAGGGAAGACACCACACCGCCGGTGACGAAGACAAATTTGGTCATGTCAGGTACGAACCGCAAGTTCGTCGAGGTGGTAAACGGAGATTATACGGGGTGCTTGAGGGCAGGCTTCCCGCGGGGCCATTGAATTCAGGATCGAGCTTCCTGACTCGGGGCTTTCCCAACTGAGATACATTGCGGAAATGACGAATCAAGTGACTCCCCTGGGAAGCGGCCCGGACGCCGATGAGGCTCTGGACCTTGCGGGCAAACACATCGTGCTGGGCCTGTCTGGCGGCATTGCCTGCTACAAGGCGGCCGAGCTGTGCCGGGCCCTGATCAAGGCGGGCGCCACGGTGCAGGTGGTCATGACGGAGGCGGCGGAGCAGTTCATCACCCCTGTCACGCTGCAGGCCCTGAGCGGCCGGCCGGTCTATACCAGCCAGTGGGACAACCGTGAAGACAACAACATGGCGCATATCAACCTGTCGCGCGAGTCCGACGCCATCCTGGTGGCACCCATGAGCGCCGACTTCATGGCCAAGCTGCTTCACGGCCGCGCCGACGACCTGCTCAGCCTCATGTGCCTGGCCCGCCCCATCGACAAGGTGCCGCTGCTGGTGGCGCCTGCGATGAACCGCGAAATGTATGCGCACCCCGCCACACAGCGCAACTTCGTGCAGCTGGACGCCGACGGCGCCACGGTGCTGGGTGTGGGCAGCGGTTTCCAGGCCTGCGGTGAAACCGGTGATGGGCGCATGCTGGAGCCGGAGCAGATCCTGGAAGACCTGGTGGCCTTCTTCGCGCCCAAGGTGCTGGCAGGCAAACGTGTGCTGGTGACCGCAGGCCCCACCTATGAGGCCATAGACCCGGTGCGCGGCATCACCAACCTGTCCAGCGGCAAGATGGGCTTTGCCATCGCGCGCGCGGCGCGCGAGGCGGGGGCCGAGGTGACACTGGTCGCCGGCCCGGTGAGCCAGCCCACGCCGCGTGGTGTGGCCCGCATTGATGTTCGGTCCGCGCAGCAGATGCTGGAAGCCGTGACGGCGCAGGCCCAGGCTGCCAGCGTGTTTATCGCCACGGCAGCGGTTGCCGACTGGCGGCCGGCCGAGCCGTCGGTCCAGAAAATCAAGAAGGACGGCTCCGGCCAGGCGCCGCAGCTGGCCTTTACCGAGAATCCCGACATCCTGGCCACCGTGGCCCAGTCGGCCGCGGCGCAGGACGGCCGGCTTTTCTGCGTGGGTTTCGCGGCGGAAAGCCAGGACCTCGCGGAAAACTCCGAAGCCAAGCGCCTGCGTAAAAAAGTGCCGCTGCTGGTCGGCAACATCGGCCCCGATACCTTCGGCCAGGACCACAACGCGCTGCTGTTGGTGGATGCGAAGGGCCGCACTGAATTGCCGCGTGCTTCCAAGCTTTCGCTGGCGCGGCGGCTGGTGGGGGAGATCGCGGCCAGGATGGCGACGGCCTCCAAAGGGAAGGCGGCCGCATCGTGAACCTTCCCTCGAATACGCCGCCGGATGGGGATTTTGTCCGCTATGTGGAGCGGCTGACGAGCGCTAACGCAAATCCAGATTTGAATGCGCATGCGTCAGCCGGCCTGGGTGGAGATCGGCTCAAGCCCGAGGAAAAGCCTTCAAGGCGCACCCCTTTTCCAACAACCGCCGCTACGCCTTCCGCCAAGCCCGCATTCACATCCGCAGGGACAAGTGGTGGCGCTGCCTTTATCACCCATGTCAAATGGGTTGTTATCCTGTGGTTCGCGACCCAGGCGCTATCCGCACTGGTGCCCGGCGCCGGTTTCCTGTTCCTGCCCGCACTGCTGGTGTACGGCGTGTGGGCGATCTTTCAGGCCAATCGCGCCTCATCCGGCGCGCTGCTCCAACGCCTGCGCGAGCTGGCGGAGCAGGCCGCCGAAGAAGCCCGGAAAAATCAACTCTCCAAGAAAAAATAGCTCATGCATATCGACGTCAAGATTCTCGACCCACGCCTGCAAAACAATCTTCCCGCCTATGCCACCCCCGGCAGCGCCGGCCTGGACCTGCGTGCCTGCCTGGACGCACCGCTCACGCTGGCGGCCAACGCCTGGCAGCTGGTGCCCACGGGCATTGCCATCTACCTGCACAACCCGGGTTATGCCGCGCTGATCCTGCCGCGCTCGGGCCTGGGCCATAAGCACGGCATCGTGCTGGGCAACCTCGTGGGCCTGATCGACAGCGACTACCAGGGCCAACTGATGGTCAGTGCATGGAACCGCAGCGACGTGCCCTTCACCATTGACCCCATGGAGCGCATCGCGCAACTGATGATCGTCCCGGTGGTGCAGGCGCAGTTCAATGTGGTCAGCGAATTTCCTGCCAGCGAGCGCGGGGAGGGCGGCTACGGTTCCACCGGCAAGGCCTGACCTCCGTCGCCGGCTGGCTGCGTTTGAACGCGGATAGGCCGGTGAGGTTTTTCCTACAAGCCCTGCAACAAGGCTCCCACGCGGTCGCAGGCCCAATCCCCACCCGGTGTGGATGGCGCCGCATCCTTTAATAAGCCATGAGAGTCCATGGGTTTTGCAGCCCGGATCTCAGGAACTTATCAAAGGAGAGACTCATGCGAAACACAGTCCGTGTTATTTCATCCGCATCCGCAGTGTTGCTGCTGGCTGGCCTCGCAGCTTGCGGGCCTATGAACCCGCCGCCGACGTCCGACGCGAACTACCCGGCTGCCTATCCGAATACCGCCAGCTACCCCAACCAGACCTATCCCGCAGGGAGCTATCCCACCACCCAGCAGAACCGCTATGTGGAATACGGCCGGGTTAGCAACGTCGAGGTGTTCCGTACCCAGGAACAGGCCAGGGGCTCAGGTGTAGGCGCCATCCTTGGCGGTGTGGCCGGCGCTGTGGTGGGCCACCAGATCGGCGGCGGAACCGGCAAGGATGTGGCGACGGTCGCCGGCGCTGTGGGCGGTGCCATGGCCGGCAACGCCATCGAGAAAAACCGCAATGCCACTGTGCGTGAAACCTACCGTGTGTCCGTCCAGCTCGACAACGGCACCGGACGTGCCTATGACGTGCCGGCCATGGGCGATTTGCGTATCGGAGACCGCGTGAGGATTGAGAACGGCTTGCTGTACCGGATGTAAAAGCAGCAAGCGCAAGGGGCGGTGGGCGGTACCGCTGCCGTCCCTCTAGTTGGCCCTAGTGCAGGGTGCCGCTGCCGGGCGTGAGGGGCTCAAGCTTGAAAAAGCCTGTGCCCAATGAGCCCTGGCCAATCTCCTCTTCGCTTGCCTCGCGGACCGCCTCGACCTTGATGGCCAGGCGGATGGCGATACCCGCTAACGGGTGGTTCCCGTCCAGCACAACGTGGTCGGGGTAGATCTCGGTTACCGTATAGATGTGGTCCTGCGGGGCTGTTCCGCTGACACCTTTAGGTAAGGCCGCGCCGTCAAAGGTCATGCCTTCTTCGAGTTCGGCCGGAAATACCTTGCGGGGTTCGAGAAACACCAGGTTCTCGTCGTAGTCGCCAAACGCGTCTTCGGGTTCCAGGTGCAGTTCCAGCTTGTCACCGGTTTCATGGCCTTGGAGGGCCTGTTCAATCTTGACCAGCAGGTCATCGCCACCCAGCAGGAACTCGATCGGCTCGTCGAGTTCGTCCAGCACATCGCCCAAGGTATCTTTCAGCGTCCATGTCAGGGCTACGACGCATTGCGGGGTGATTTTCATCCGACAATTGTCCCATGGATGTCAATCAATCTCTAGCGCTCCTCGCCGGCCTGAGCCCGGCGCAGTTCATGCGCCGCCACTGGCAAAAAAAGCCGCTTCTCGTGCGCCAGGCTCTGCCCGGATTCCAGCCTTTGTTGAGCCGCGCGGCCTTGTTCAAACTGGCCTCGGGCGAGCACGTGGAGTCACGCCTGATCGTGCAGCAAGCCAAGGGCTGGCGCATGAAGCAGGGCCCTTTGTCGCCGCGCAGCCTGCCGCCGCTGAGCCAGAAATCCTGGACTTTGCTCGTGCAAGGCGTGGACCTGCATGACGCCGGTGCGCATGAGCTTTTGCAGCAGTTCCGTTTTGTTCCAGACGCGCGGCTCGATGACCTGATGATTTCTTTTGCCACAGAGGGCGGTGGCGTGGGCCCGCACTTCGACAGCTATGACGTGTTTTTGTTGCAGGCTAGCGGGCAGCGGCGCTGGAGGATTGGGCGCCAGAAGGACCTGAGCCTTCAGGAGGGTGTGCCGCTGAAGATCCTGCAAAACTTTGAACCCGAGCAGGAGTTTGTCCTGGAGGCTGGCGACATGCTGTACCTGCCGCCGCGCTATGCGCACGACGGCATTGCCGAGGCGGCGACTTCGGGCGAAGGCTGCATGACCTATTCGATAGGCTTCAGGTCGCCGGCGCGCGGCGAATTGGCCGCCGAGCTGTTGCAGCGCCTGGCGGAATTCAGCGAGGCTGACAGCCAGGCCGATGCACCTGCCGGGCGCAGCGCGCCCAAGGCGCCGGATATCTACCGCGACCCCGGACAGGATGCGACGGCCACGCCGGCGGCAATGCCGGACGAGCTTGCTGCCTTCGCCAGCCAGGCTGTCCAGGAGGCACTCAAAGATCCCCTTGCGCTGGCCTGTGTGCTGGGTGAGTACATGACCGAGCCCAAGCCTTCCGTCTGGTTTGACGAGGCTGCGGATGAATGGGATGCCGATGCCGTGGAGGCCGGCCATGCAGGGATCAAGCTCGATGCCCGCACGCGGATGATGTACGACGCCAACCATATCTTCATCAATGGGGAGAGCTACCGCGCCAAGGGCGCCGACGCCACGTTGATGCGCCGGCTGGCCGACGCCCGCAGCCTGGTACCGCGTGAATTGCGCAAGGCCAGCGCTTCCGCCATGGCGCTGCTCGGCGATTGGCACGATGCGGGTTGGCTGAGGCTGGAGCCGGCTGCGGATGCCTGATGCCCAAATTTGTGGCCACTTTTGCCAAGGAGAAGCTCCATGGACAGCGATGTAATACCGACACCACCGCAGCCCTTGCCGGAAGGCCGCTTCAGCGGACGTACTGACTTCACCGAGATGATCCGCCAAGCCTTTGCGACGGCGGCGCAGCAGGGCTGGCGTGAAATCATTGTCTGCGACCCGGACTTCGAAGATTGGCCGCTGGGAGAGCGCACAGTGGCACAGGCTTTGAATGATTGGTCGAAAACCGGCCGGACCTTCACCATGCTGGCCCGGAACTACGACGAGGTGTCGCGCCGGCATGCGCGGTTTGTTACTTGGCGGCGGACCTGGGCACACATCATCGAGTGCCGTGCAAATACTTCGGATGACCTGCCCAGTGCCTTGCTGGGGCCGGGTTGGGTCTTTGAGCGCCTCGACCTGCAGCGCTGCACCGGCATGGCCGGTTCCGAGCCTGCGCGCCGGGTCGCATTGCGGGAGCGGCTCAATGAAAAACTGCTGAAAAGCTCGCCGGCCTTCCCGGCCACCACGCTGGGGCTTTAGGCCTTTCCGCCTTGGAACCGGCAATGGGGGCCGCTGCACGGTCATGGTTTGCCGACTAAGGGTTTTCAGGCTTGTAATATCCAGCATATAATTTAAAGCTGGGTAGAAAGAGCTCGAGTCCTTTCCCCGGTCAAAAACAACTTGAATTCCGGTTTGGGTTCTTTTGACAATTTCCGGAAATTGTTTTTCTTAAATATCACCAAGGATCGTAAAAATGAACAAGTCCCTCGTTCTGGCAGCAATCGTTGCCGCTGTTGCACTGGCTGCTTGCGGCAAGAAAGAAGAAGCCGCAGCTCCTGCACCTGCTGCTGCACCAGCACCTGCTGCTGCACCGGCACCAGCACCTGCTGCTGACGCTTCTGCACCTGCTGCCGCCGCATCTGCTGCTCCGTCCGCTGACGCAGCTGCCGCTGCCGCTACGTCCGCTGCTGCAAGCGCCGCCAAGTAATTCTTCAGTGAATTGAAAAAGCCGCCGTAGGGCGGCTTTTTTTTTGCGCCACTGCTTTCGGGCTTTGCCGCTGGCGTGCGGCCGGGACCGCCGTCTTAGAGTGAAAGCCAGGGTGTGCCGGTATCGGGTCTGGCCACGACGATGTCGTCTGCGCCGCAGCCCAAGGTTTCGCTCATCAGCGCCTGCACCAGTGCGGGCCGGTTGTTCTGCGCGCTCAGGTGCGCCGCCACCAGATGCCTGAACCGTCCATGAACCAGCGTGCGTGCAATTTCCCCCGCCGCGACGTTGGAAAGGTGGCCGTACTGGCCGCCTACGCGGCGCTTTAAAAAGGGGGGATACGAGGATTGCGCCAGCATGTCGGTGTCGTGGTTGCACTCCAGCATCAGGGCGTCACATGCCATGAGATTTGCCATGACATGGCTTGTGGCATGGCCGAGGTCGGTCAGGATGCCCAGCTTGGCCGAGCCGTCGGTGCAGGTAAGCTGCAAGGGCTCCCGGGCATCGTGCGGCACCGTGAAGGGCGTGAGCTGCAGGCCGCCCAGTGTTATGGCTTTGCTGTCGCGCGCGATGTGCAGCAGGCCGTCGAAATCCGGCGCGCCAATGGCCGTGTGCGTGCCGTGGCTCATCCAGACCGGAATGCGGTAGCGCAAGGCAAGAGAGCGGGCGCAGCCAATGTGATCCCCGTGCTCGTGCGTGATGAACACGGCATTGATGTCTTCAGGCTGAAGCCCGGCCTCGCCCAGCCGGTAAAGCAGGTGCTTGAGGCCCAGCCCGCAGTCGACAAGAACCCGCGAAGGCGCGATTCCTGTCGCTTCGACCACGGTGGCATTGCCCGAACTGCCGCTGCCCAGGCTTTTGAACCTCAACATGGGCGTCGCACTTCGCGGTCCGGGCGGCTGGGCTTGATCGGGCGGCAGGCCCGGATTACTTCAGGTCGTCGGCAATCACCTGCACGATGCGCTGGGCATTGGCCGACGATTCGGGGGCGCCCTGTGCATTGAGAACGGAAACCGTGGTGCTCTCACCCTGGCTCTTGACGGCGATACGGTACTTCAGCGGCGGCGTGGCTGGCGGCGATCCGCTGAACAGCTTGCTGAAGAAGCCGGGTTCGGCCTTGTTGGTGACCGGTTCGACATAGCGCACGAAGTAGGTACCCTGGCTGCGGTCACGGTCTTCCACAGTAAAGCCGGTGCGGTCCAGTGCCAGGCCGACCCGGCGCCAGGCGCGGTCAAAGCCTTCGTCGATCTGCACGACGGGCAGGTTGTTGACGGTGGCGATGCGGGAAGTCTGCTTGGTGGCACCTGCGGCCACCAGGGCCTTGGACTGCTCTTGCGACACGCCCAGTTTGACCATCATGCGGCGCAGGAATTCGGCTTCGAGTTCCGGGTCGGCTGGACGGGGCTGCCAGACCGTGCTGTCGCCGGAGGAACTACCGGCCTTCGCGCCGGTAATGACTTCGATCATGCCGCGATGGCTGACGTAAATTTCGGTCCCGCCATCGGGGCGGCGCTCAAGGCGCGTGCGGAACTTGTCGCGCTCCCCGGTGGAATAAAGGCCGTCGAAGACCTTGCCCAGCGCGCTGCGGATGAAGTCCTGCGGTAGCTTGGCGCGGTTCTCCGCAAAGTCGGTTTCCATGATGCCGAGGTTTTCCTGGTCCTGCGCGAGCAGGAAGCCGTTTTCGAGCCAGAAGTCGCGCACGGGGCCCCAGAGCTTGTCGGCTGGCCGGTTCACGACCAGCCAGCGCTGGCTGCCGGCGCGCTCGATGCGCACGTCGCCCACACTGGTGGTCGCCGTCTGCACAGTCTGCGTGGGCTGGCCCACCTGGTAGCTGCTGGCGGACACCGCGGTGCCGGGCACCACGTAGCGGGTTTCACGGCTGAGCTGGGTCAGGTCGGGTGGGATGTCCAGTGAGGGACCCTTGGCGCCGCTGCTTTTGTAATCGACGCGTTCACCGTCCATCACCTCGCGGATGGAGGAGCAGCCGGCGAGCAGGCCGAGGGCCACCAGCGCGGACACAGCTGCGGCGCTCCGGGCTTTTGAAAATGCAGGACGTGTTGGCGATATCTTCACTTGGGTTCCCTTAAAAATCAGATCAGGCAAATCAAATCAGGCCAGAGGCGCGCAGGGCATTTTCGACAGCCGCCTCGTTCGATGTTTCCAGCGGCGTCATGGGCAGGCGCAAGGTGCCACCGCAAAGACCCATCCGGGCCATGGCCCACTTGACGGGAATCGGGTTGGCTTCAATGAACAGGTTCCGGTGCAGCGGCAGCAGCTTGAACTGCAGTTCCATCGCGCGGCGGGTGTCGCCCGCCACGGCGGCCACGCACAGCTCGTGCATGAGCCGCGGGGCCACGTTGGCCGTCACGCTGACGTTGCCCTGGCCGCCGCACAGCATGAGCGCCACGGCGGTCGGGTCGTCGCCCGAATACACGGCAAAGCCCTTGGGGGCTTCCTTGATCAGCCATTGCGCGCGCTCGATGTTGCCGGTGGCTTCCTTGATGCCGACAATGCCGGGCACCTGCGCCAGGCGCAGCACGGTGGCGTGCGCCATATCAGCCACGGTTCGGCCGGGCACGTTGTACAGCACGGTGGGCAGGTCGCCGACGGCTTCGGCAATCGCCTTGAAGTGCCGGTACTGGCCTTCCTGCGTGGGCTTGTTGTAGTAGGGGACGACCTGCAGCTGGCAGTCGGCGCCCACCTGCTTGGCGAATTTGGCGAGTTCAATGGCCTCGGCGGTGGAGTTGGCGCCGCACCCGGCCATGATGGGTACGCGTTTTTTGGCCTGCTCCACCGAGACTCGGATGATTTCGCAGTGCTCCTCGACGTTGACCGTCGGGGATTCGCCGGTGGTGCCGACTACGCCGATGCAATCGGTGCCTTCGGCGATGTGCCAGTCCACCAGTTTGCGCAGGGTGGGGTAGTCTACGCTGCCGTCATCATGCAAGGGCGTTGCCAATGCAACGATGCTGCCAGTAATGGGTTTCATGCTGTACTTGTAAACGTTCGCGGCCGGGGAGGGTTTGGCTGGAATACCGCCGGGCCGGCCCCAAAAAGCCAATCCTGCATTCTACCCAGAGCCTAGGGCAGGAAATAGCGCACCGGGGCGGGCAAACCCGCAGTTTCGGCTGCTTCCCGGACGGCGGCGATGTGCTGGATGAAGCGCGGCGGGTTTTCATGGAAACCTTCTTCGAACGCCACGACGCGCAGGCCCCGGCAGCTTTCCAGCAATTCGCCGGTGCGCAGCAAAAAATCAGGGCGGGACGGCTTGCCCACGGTCTCGTTGCCCTGCGTAAAAGTTTCGTAAATCAGCACGCCGCCCGGCGCCAGGCTGGCCAAAAGCGTCGGCAGGAGTGGGCGCCAGAGGTAGTTGGTGACGATCACGGCGTCGAACTGGCGGCCGGCGAAAGGCCAGGGACCGGCTTCGATGTCGGCCAACACGGCCTCGCAGGCGGTAGCCGGAAGGAAGTCGCTGACGAAGGCTATCGCTTCCTGTGAGCGGTCAACCACGACCAAGGGGTGGTTTCGCTGGAAAAACCAGCGGGCGTGGCGGCCGTGGCCGCAGGCGACGTCCAGCACCACGCCGCCTTCGCGGACCAGGTGCGACCAGCGTTGTACCCAGGCGGAGGGCTGCTCCATACCGTGCGGGATGCCACTCATGTCAGAGCGGCTTCACTTCGTCTTTGAGCGCGGCCAGCGCCATCGCCTCGACCCGGCCTGGCGCAATCAGCTTGAGCCAGCGCCCGAGCTTGCCCTTGGCCGTCATGACCACCTCGCGGTCGCGGCGCTCCATGCCCTGCACGATCAGCCGGGCGCATTCCTCCACGCTCATGGCGTCGTCCTCCTTGAGCCCGCTGGATCCGGCTGCCACGCCCTCTGCATTGAAGCCGTGATGGCGGATCTGGGTGGCGACCACACCCGGGTAGGCGGTGGTCACGCTGACGCCAGCGCCCTTCATTTCAGCGCGCAGCGCCTCGAAAAAACCCACCATGGCGAATTTGGTCGCGCTGTAGGCCGTGCGGCCCGGCACGCCGATCAGCCCGGCCAGGCTGGAGACCGCGACGATGCTGCCGTGGCGCAGCTTCAGGTGGGGCAGGGCGGCATGGGTGCACCAGACGCTGCCCCAGAAGTTGATGCGCATCAGCTGCTCGTACCAGCCCAGGTCCTGGGCCTTGACGTCTTCCAGCAGGGCCTGGGCCGACATGCCGGCGTTGTTGATCAGCGCGTCGATATGCCCGAAGCGCCCGATGGCGGCATCCACCAGGTGGCGGCATTGGGCCTCGATGGACACGTCGGTCTTGACGGCCAGGGTTTGCGCGCCCTGCGCTGCGCATTGGCCGGCGACCGCATCCAGCATGGCTTCATTGCGCGCCGCCAGCACCAGCGCAAGCCCTGCGCCGTGGGTTTTGGCCAGCTGCCGCGCCATCTCGGCGCCTATGCCGTCCGAAGCGCCGGTGATGATGATGGTTTTCATGGTGTCCTCTTCCCGCCCTTCAGGGCGCGCTGCCCCGTCACTCGTGAACCGCCGGAGCCTTAAAAGCAGGCCCAGATCTGGTTGGCGAGTGTGAACAGGAATTCCGGCCGTGTGTAGAGGGCAAACACCCCCAGCGATGCGATGACCGCGAGCGCCCACAGGCCGGCCTTCCTG
>Ga0102589_1001570_pt1 | contig 30114 bp, 32 predicted proteins | sample AraplaMF_Col_mLB_FD_76858 | JGI IMG/M metagenome (GOLD analysis project Ga0102589, IMG submission 76858) | Arabidopsis root microbial communities from the University of North Carolina, USA - plate scrape MF_Col_mLB | ecosystem: Host-associated > Plants > Roots > Endosphere | place: USA...
GATCGCACAGAGCCATTCGCCGTCGCGGCCGTTGAAAACGAGGATGGTGTCGCCGCTGCGCAGCCGCAGCACGTTCAACAGGTAATTGGCCTGGTCGCGTGCGAGCTCCAGCACGGCACCCGCCGCCAGGGGCGCCTCGCTGTAGAGCCTGTGCTTGGTGAAATCCCGCATGCGAACCCAATCCGATAACGCCAGAATCGCGCGAAAGTCGCCACAATCCCACGCTATCGGCAAGTCGACCCTGGCAAAATACAAGCCGGCGCTTGTTGGCGCACGGCTCTGGCTGTTATGGAAAGGCCCGCGACGCCGGGACGGGCGTGGGTGACGGACAAGAGCGGAGCGGATGATGCGGCGATACGCGACCCTGAAGCTGGCGGTGGCGCTGGCTGGCCTGGGCCTGGCCGAGCCGGCGTTGGCGCAGGTGCCCTCGGGCTGCGAAAACGTCCAGAAGCTCATGCAGGAGCGCCAGTCGATCGTCCAGCAGCTCAATGCCAACGCCAAGGCCAAGCGCAAGATGACGCCGCAGCAGGCCTGCAGCGTCCTCGGCCGCCTCGTCGGCAACGGCAATTCGCTGATCAAGTTCGCCACCGCCAACCAGGACTGGTGTCAGATTCCCCCGTCCTTCGTCGACGGCATGAAGGCCGACAATGAAAAGGCTGGCACGATCCGCGGCCAGGCCTGCAATGCGGTGAAGCAGCAGGCGCAGATGCAGCGTCGTGCCCAGCAGCAGGCGCAGCAGCAGCAGGGCGCCAACCCGTTCGGCGGCGCCGATTCCATCACCGGCGGCCCGATGCGCGTGCCGCAGGGCGCACTCTGACGCGACCGGCGCCGAGATGGCGTCGTCTCCCAACGCCACCGACGCTCCGCTTCCCGACGCGCTCAAGGGCCATTGGGTCGATACGCGCGCGCCCAGGCGCCTGCGGCCTTATCTCAAGCTCGCCCGGATCGAACGCCCGATCGGCTGGCAATTGCTGCTGCTGCCATGCTGGTGGGCGGCCGGGCTCGCCGCGATCGCCGCCGAACGGCCCATTCCCAATCTCTGGCACTGCCTGCTCTTCCTGATCGGCGCGATCGTGATGCGCGGGGCCGGCTCGACCTTCAACGACATCGTCGATCGCAAGCTCGACGCGCAGGTGGCGCGCACCCGCGGCCGGCCTTTGCCTTCGGGGCAGGTCAGCCCGAAGCAGGCGGCCGCCTTCATGGTCGGGCTGTCGCTGGTCGGCCTCGTCGTGCTGCTGCAGTTCAACCGCTTCACGGTGATCGCCGGCATCGCCTCGCTGACGATCGTCGCGGTCTATCCGTTCATGAAGCGGATCACCAACATGCCGCAATTCGTGCTCGGCCTTGCCTTCTCCTGGGGCGGACTCGTCGGCTGGAGCGCGGTGTTCGGGCAACTCGATGCGCCGGCCTATCTGATCTACGCCGCCGCTGTGTTCTGGACGATCGGCTACGACACCATCTACGCGATGCAGGACATCGAGGACGACGTGATCGCCGGAATCAAGTCGAGCGCGCGCTATTTCGGTGCCTTCACCCAGCAGGCGGTCGGGCTTTGCTACGGCATGACGATCGCGCTCGCTGGCGCCGCCGCCTGGTTCGCCGGGTCCGGGCTCGTAGCCTTCATCGGGCTCGCGCTGTTCGCGCTGCATCTGGGCTGGCAGGTCCACAGCATCGCCGGGGCCGATGGGCCCACGGCCTTGAAGCTGTTCCGGTCCAACTGGCATGCCGGCCTGATCCTGGCGGCCGGCTTCGCCCTCGACGCGCTGGTTGCCTTCGTCTTTTAGGACAGGATCTCGCCGCGGATCACGATCGGGCGCTCGGCCAGGCGGCCGGTCTTGCGCCGCGTCAGGAAGCGCGGACGGCGGCCGGCCAGCAGGGCATGGCGGCGGCGGATGCGGATCGCGCCGAGCGCGACCCGACCGACCTGCGGATAAGGTTCGGTGATTGCGCCGTCACTGGTTTCGAGCAGCAGCGGCAGGCCGCTGGCGCGGCCGGCATCGCGCCAGACGGCGATGGCATCGTCCTGATCGAGCACAGCGACGACGACGGAACGGCCGTCCCCTGCCGTCAGGGCGAGCTGGAAACGATCATCGTCGGCGATCGCGGCGCCGGCGAGGCGCAGCGCGATGCCGCGCCAGCCCGTGCCGCCGCGCAGGATGCGCACCGGCCCGACGCGTTCGATGCGGGGGCTGCTGGACTGCTGCGGCGCATGCGCCGGCTGCGAGGGCTGTCCGCTCTGGTTATGTGCGCTGCCGGGGAAAACGGGCACGCAGCCAGCCTCCCCGGCAGCCGGCGTGACGCTGGCCATCGGTTTTAACGCCTCTCTTTTAATCCCTGCTGCCCGGAACCCTCTGTCGATGCGGGGTTCTCGTGCTCTGCAGGGAGGAGAGTGGCTGGAAGAATTGTCCGAGCGCTTAAGCGTGAGGGTTAAACAAAGGTGAGATAGCGGTTTTCAGCCTTCTTCACGTCGGTTTCCCGGCTGATGCTTGACGGAATCTTTCTCGCGATGGTGGCTTTTTCCTTGTTCCGCCGCCCCGCAAGGCCGTAACGAAGCGCGATGACATCGACACCATTGCCAATCGCCCGCGATCTCCTGCCGGCCGTCGAGGCCTCCTGCCGCGAGGCCGGCCAGCTTGCGCTCGACCTGTTCCGCCCCGGTGCGAAGACGGCCGCGAAGACCTGGTCGAAAGCCGGCGGCTCGCCGGTGACGGAAGCCGACATCGGCGTCGACACCTTCCTGCATGTGCGCCTGTCGGCGCTGCTGCCTGAGGCCGCCTGGCTCTCGGAGGAGACGGCCGACGATACGATCCGCCTGTCGCGCCGCTTCGTCTGGGTGGTCGACCCGATCGACGGCACCCGAGCCTTCATGTCCGGCTCGCCCGACTGGGCGGTCTGCGTCGCCCTGCTCGACGAGGGCAAGCCGGTCCTCGGCGTGGTGCACGCGCCTGCAAGCGCGACGACCTATACGGCGATCAGCGGTGGCGGGGCGATGAGCAACGGCGAGCCGATCCGGACGAACGAGACCGCCTCGCTCACCGGCGCCCGCATCGCCGGCCCCAAGCCGATGCTCGACGCCCTGGCGCGCCATGAGGATTTCATCGCTGCCGACAAGATCCCGTCGCTGGCGCTGCGGCTCACCCGCATCGCCGACGGCACGATCGATGCCGGGCTGGTCTCGCCCGATGCACGCGACTGGGACCTCGCCGCCGCCGACCTCGTGCTCAGCGAAGCCGGCGGACAGGTCACCACCGCCGAGGGCGAGGCCCTCAGCTATAATCGCGAGGTGCCGGTCCATGGCATGCTGATGGCGTCGGGGAACAGCCTCGCCACCCCGCTCGCCCAGGCGCTGCGCCGGCTGCGCGAAAGCCAGCCGCAGCGCAGCTGAGACACAGCGCAAGGCCACTGCCGCCACGTCAGGGCGGAAGCAGCCGGAAATAACCGCAATTTGTTGGCGATCGGCCCTCGCGCGCGAGCGGCTGATGGCTTATCTGATCGCACGGCGAAAATGAAAGGCAGAGCAAGTCGGAGCCGATCCGGCTGCGCTCGCGCCTGCTTTCGGCAAAGATTTCAGGACAGCGGTCGGAGACGGACGATGAGCACGGGCCAGGACACCAAGCAGCTGCTGCACCTCGTGATCGGCGGCGAGCTGAGCTCGCTCGACGGGGTCGAGTTCAAGGATCTCTCCAAGGTCGACATCGTCGGCGTCTACCCGAACTACGCCGCCGCCCATGCCGCCTGGAAGGCCAAGGCCCAGCAGACGGTCGACCAGGCCCAGACCCGCTATTTCGTCGTCCACCTGCACCGCCTGCTCGATCCCTCGACGGCGCAGAGCTGATTACAGAGGCACGACCAGTCCGGTTCGATGGGATTTTCGCTGCTCAAGACAAGGTTCGCGCAGGAAGCGCTCGGGCGCAGCCTCGCCTATTATCTGCGCCTGGTCAGGCGCACGAACCGCTTCGTCGTCGAGCCGGCCGGCATCTATGAGCAGGTCCGCGGCGAGCTGCCGCTGATCATCGCGATGTGGCACGGTCAGCACATCATGATCCCGTTCGCCCGGCCGGAATGGATGCCGTCCTGCTCGCTGGTCTCGCGCCATGGCGATGGCGGCTTCAACGCCGTCGCCCTGCGCGAACTCGGCATCGGCGCGATCCGCGGCTCCGGCGCCTCCGGCAAGAAGGTCCGTGAGAAGGGCGGCGCGCCGGCCTTTCTCGCCATGGTCCGCCGCCTCGCAGCCGGAGACACCATGGTGCTGACCGCCGACATCCCCAAGCGCGCGCGCGTCTGTGGGCCCGGCATCGTTCAGCTGGCGCGCGCTTCGGGCCGGCCGATCCACCCGATCGCGGTGGTGACCAGCCGGCGGATCGACTTCAACAGCTGGGACCGCGCCTCGATCGGCCTGCCCTTCGGCCGTGGCGCCATCGTCGTCGGCGATCCCGTGTGGGTCGCGCGCGAAGCGGACGAAGCGACCTGCGAGGCGGCGCGGCTCGCCGTCCAGGCCGGGCTCGATTCGGTGCATGAACGCGCCTATGCGCTGATCGGCGCGCGCGATCCCGGAGCCGACCTGCGCGAGATCCAGGCCGCCAAGGCTGCTGCCAAGGTCAGCGCCGCATGATCGGCCGCAGTTTCATCATCCAGGCCTATCGGACGCTGACCGCTTTGCTCGAGCCGGCAGCCGCCGGGCTGCTGCTCTGGCGGCGACGGCGCGGCAAGGAGGATCCGGCGCGGCTCTCCGAGCGGCGCGGCCATCCGAGCGTCGAACGGCCGGAGAAGACGCTGGTCTGGCTGCACGGCGCCAGCGTCGGCGAGACGGTGACGCTGCTGCCCTTGATCGAGCGGCTGCAGCGGCGCGGGCTCGCCGTGCTGGTGACCTCGGGCACCGTGACCTCGGCCCGGCTGCTGGCGCAGCGCCTGCCGGCAGGGGCGATCCACCAGTTCCTGCCGCTCGACGTACCGCGCTATATGCGCCGCTTCCTCGACCATTGGCGCCCGGATCTCGGCCTGATCTGCGAATCCGAGATCTGGCCGAACCTGATGATCGAGGCGGGCAAGCGCGGCGTGCCGCTCGTCCTGATCAATGCGCGCATGTCACAGCGCTCCTTCGAGCGCTGGTACAAGTTCCCGCAGACCTCGCGCTACCTGCTCTCCGGCTTCGACCGTTGCCTGGCGCAGTCGCAGGAAGACGGGCAGCGCCTCGCTCAGCTCGGTGCGCCGCGCGTCAGTATCGCCGGCAACCTGAAATTCGACGTGCCCGCCCCGCCGGCCGATCCCAACACACTCGCCTTGCTCGATGGCCTCGCCGCCGGCCGGCCGGTCTGGGTCGCCGCCTCGACCCATCCGGGCGAGGAGGAGGACGTGCTCGCCGCCCATCTCGGCGTCAGGTCGCATCTGCCCAAGCTCCTCACCATCGTCGTGCCGCGCCATCCCGATCGCGGCGGCGAGGTCGAGGCACTGGCGCAGGCCAACGGCGTCGCCAGCGCCCGCCGCTCGCTCGGCCACCTGCCCGAGCGCGACATCGACTTCTACATCGCCGACACGCTCGGCGATCTCGGCCTTTTCTACCGGCTGGCGCCGGTCGCCTTCATCGGCGGCTCGCTGGCGCCGATCGGCGGGCACAATCCGATCGAGCCGGCCAAGCTCGGCTGCGCCCTGCTGCACGGCCCGCTGGTCCACAAATCGGCCGACCTCTTCGCCGCCTTCGACGCCGGCGGCGGCGCCATCCAGGTCGCCGACCGGCAGGAGCTAGCCCAGGGCGTGCATCGTTGGCTCAGCGATCCAGCCGCGGCGCGCCAGGCCGCTCGGGCCGCGGCCCGCACCAGCACCGAGCTCAGTGGCGCACTCGACCGCACGGTCCAGGCGATCGAGCCGCTCTTGCTGCGCGCCACGATCGGCCAACGCGAGAGCCTGGACTGATGCGCGCGCCGGGCTTCTGGTGGCGCGCCCCGCCATCCGCCCTCGCCCGGCTGCTGCAACCGCTCGGGGCGCTCTACGGCGCGATCACGTTGAAGCGGATGCGCCGTGCGGGCGCCGAAGCCGGCATTCCGGTGATCTGCATCGGCAATTTCGTCGCCGGCGGCGCCGGCAAGACGCCGACCACGCTGGCGCTTGCATCCAGGCTCGCCGCGCTGGGCGAGACGCCCTTCGCCTTGACGCGCGGCTATGGCGGCAGGCTGGCCGGCCCAGTGCGCGTCGATCCGGCCCAGCACAATGCGACAGATGTCGGCGACGAGCCGCTGCTGCTCGCCGCCAGGCTGCCGACGATCGTCGCCCGAGAACGGCCCGCAGGCGCTGCGCTCGCGCTCGAGACCGGCGCCAGCCTCGTCCTGATGGATGACGGGCTGCAGAATCCCTCGCTGCACAAGGATCTCAGGCTCGCGGTCGTCGATGGCGCGGTCGGCGTGGGCAACGCGCTATGCCTGCCGGCCGGGCCGCTGCGCGCGCCGCTCGCCGGGCAATTCGGACAGGTCGATGCCCTCGTCATCATCGGAGAGGGCACCGCAGGCGACCAGGTCGCCGCACAGGCGCTGACCGTCGGCAGGCGCGTGCTGCGGGCGAAGCTAGCGCCGCCGGTCGACATCCAGGCGGAGCTCGCCGGTCTGCCGGTGCTGGCGGTCTCGGGGATTGGCCGGCCCGAAAAATTCTCGGCGACGCTGCAGGCCGCCGGGGCGCGGCTCATCGGCGAGCGCGCCTATGGCGACCATCATGCCTACACCGCCAGCGAGGTCGCGGCGCTGATCGCCGAGGCCAAGGCAAAGGCCTGCTGCATCGCCGTCACCGAGAAGGACATGGTCAAGCTGGCGCCGCTCTGGCCGGCAGCGGAGCGCTCGCTCCTGCTCTGCGTGCCGGTCACGCTCGCCTTCGAGGACGAGGCAGCGCTCGACGCGCTGCTGCGCGGATGTCTGGCGAAGGTTCGCTCAGCCGCGGCCGGCGCGGCGCACGCGCAATAGCACGGCCTCGGGCGAGGCATAGGCCTCCTGCCAGTCCACCGACCAGTAGCGCAGATCCTCGAGCCGGATCGCAGCGCCGGTGACGGCGCAGCGGACGAAGGCGCCGGGGCGCACGACCCGGAACTCGCCATGGCCGTAATCGACCAGCGCTTCGGATCCGGAAGGGGGCAGACGTTCGTTGATGTTCATCACGGGGTCGAGTGATCGAGCGGCAGACGATTAGCGTACAGGTTGCAGCGTGACGCAACCATTTCTGAAACCACGCATTGTTCCAGCATGGTCTTTCTGTGATAGCGTCAGTTGCGATGATGTCCAGCCTGACCCGCGCCACGGCGTTGGCGATTGGTCTTGTTTCCCTGCTCGCGATGTCGGCGATCGCGGGTGGCTATGAGCGCGTCCGCATCCCGCATGACGATTATCAGCTCGACGGGGTGATGTTCCGCCCGATGGGTCCGGGACCGTTCCCCGCCGTGGTCGCGCTGCATGGCTGCGGCGGCCTCTGGCGCGAGCCCGAAAAGCTCTCGATGCGGCATAGCGACTGGGGCGAACGCCTGGCCGAGACCGGACTCATCGTGCTGATGCCCGACAGCTACGGTTCGCGCGGGCTCGGCTCGCAATGTGGCGTCAAGGAAGCGACCATCCGCGCCAGCCGCGAGCGCGTCGGCGACGCCATGGCGGCGCGGCGCTGGCTGCAGGAGCGCCCCGATGTCCGCCGCGATGCGATCGCGCTGCTCGGCTGGTCGGGCGGCGGCTCCACCGTCCTCGCCGCGATCCGGACCGACCGCAGGCCCGCCGACCGCCAGCCGGACTTCAGCCGCGCGATCGCGTTCTATCCGGGCTGCCGCCTGCAATCGGAGTCGCGCAGCTTCGAGGCAAGGCTTCCGACCCTGATCCTGATGGGCGATGCCGACGACTGGACGCCGCCTGCCCCGTGCGACTTCCTCGCCAAGGCAGCGCGCGCCCGCGGCGAGCCGGTCGAGCTCGTGCTCTATCCCGGCGCGGTGCATGATTTCGATCATCCGCGACTCGAGCGGCGCGAGAAGGAAGGCGTCGCCTACTCCGCCTCCGGGACCGGCAAGGTCACCATCGGCACCGACCCGGCCGCGCGCGACGATGCGATCCGGCGGGTCAAAGCCTTCCTGATGGGCAAGTGACGCCTCCCGTCACCTTCCGTATGGACATGGCATCACACGCTTCCTAGGCTTGTTCGTGGCGCGCTGCGACTCCGCTGCGGGCAGAAAAGAAACATGCCACCGGGGGAAGCTCGATGATCCGCTTGATCGGCGCTGCAGCAGCCGTCTGCGTTCTTGCCGCGACAGCCAGCGCACAATCCACCAAGGACATGCCGCCGCGGGTCGAACTTCATGCCTTCCCGTCGCTCACCATCAGCGACAGCCAGTTCCTGGCGGGCGACGACAAGGGCAAGGACGTCACGTTGACTGGTGCCCTCAGCATCGCCCAAGGCTCGGGCCGGCTGCCGGTCGCTGTGCTGATGCACGGCTCCGGCGGCATCGGCGGCAACATCGAACACTGGAAGCGCCAGCTCCATGCGGTCGGCATCTCGACCTTCATCATCGACGGGCTGACTGGTCGCGGCTTGATGCGCGTCGGCGACAATCAGGCCGCTCTGGGTCGCCTGAACTTCATCCTCGACAGCTATCGTGCGCTGGACCTGCTCGCGAAGCATCCGCGCGTCGACCCGAACAAGATCGTGATGATGGGGTTCTCGCGCGGCGGGCAGGCGGCACTCTATTCCAGCGTCAGCCGTTTCCAGAAGCTCTGGAACAGGAGCGGCGCGGAATTCGCCGCCTATGTCGTGTTCTATCCGGACTGCGCGACGACCTACCGCAACGATTCCGAGGTCGCCAAACGCCCGATCCGCATCTTCCACGGCACGCCGGACGACTACAATCCGGTCGCCAGCTGCAAGGCTTTTGTCGGGCGCCTGAAGGCGCAGGGCGCGGATGTCCAGCTCACCGAATACCCGAACGCGCCGCACGGCTTCGACAATCCGCTCGGAGCCAACCCACCGGCGCCGGCGCGAGCCGACCAGTCGGTGCGCGAATGCCGCATTCGCGAGGACGAGAATGCCGCACTGATCAACGAGGCGACGAAGGCCAGCTTCAGCTATGGCGACGCGTGCGTGCGCACGGGCCCGACGGTCGGGGCCGACCCGGAGGCGACACGGGCGGCGACGGCCGCGGTCATCGACTTCGTGACGTCCGCCGTCGGTTCAAGGTAACGCGCGCGGCGGGCCTCACCGCGCCGAAGCCGTCAGCGTCACCGCCGGCCTGTCGCCGAGCAGCGAGCGGGCGATGTCCTGCGCAAGGCAGCCATAGCCGGCATCGCTCATATGGAAACGGTCGCCGGCGAGCGCGGCCATGAAGCCGTCCGCGTCACGCTGATACCAGCCCAGCATCGCCTGATAGCGTGACAGGACCGGGACGGCCTGCGCCCTGGCGACTTCGGCGATGGCATCGACATAGCTGCGGTAGCGCGCCGTCTCCTTGATGCCGGGATAGAATTGCGGATCGAGGATGACGAGCCGGGTGCGGGCCTGCTTCGCAGCAGCGATCCCGTCGGCGACGAGCTTGCGGAAGGTGCCGAGATCGCCGCCGGTCACCGCGTCATTGGTCCCGACCTGCCAGATCACCAGATCATAGTGGCCGTCGGTCAGCGCAGCCATGAGGCGCGACAGCGTCTGCGGCGCGGTCTCGCCGCCGATGCCGGCATTGACCATCTCGATGGAGCGGCCCGAGAGACCCACGCGCAGCAGCCCACTCAACTGAGCCGGATAGGTCTTGTCCTTGCCGCTGGCGCCGATGCCTTCGGTCGAGGACGAGCCGATGGCGAGGATACGCAAGGGGGCACTGCCCCTGCTCCAAGCCGAAGCGAGATCGGCGGAATCGCGGGTGAGCGTCGACGGTCTGCAGACGAACTCGGTCGCATTCGCCTGCTGAACTTGCAGGCCCAGAGGCGCAAGCATGGCAAAGGCACAAGCAAGGCGTATCCGGAAACCGGCGAGCATCAAGGAGCATTCCCCCAACCGCTATCAGGCAGCGATTAGCCAGCACTAGCTGAACGCTATCTGAACGAGAGCTAGCTCATCCAAATTGGTGGTGAATGACTGGTTTTCGCGATGTCAGAACAGATCGCCCTGCCCGCTTCCGCCAGCGGCCTTGCGCGCGGGCTGCCGTGGCGCTTGCGGCGAAGAGGCTCCACCCGGAACGATCGCGCCGAAGCTGCCATCCGCCAGCGTGACCTGCAGGGCCAGTCCCGGCCGGGCGACCGCGGCACTGCGCAGCAGATTGCCGTCCTCGTCGCGCACCAGCGCATAGCCACGCGCCAGCACCGCCTGCGGCCCGAGCGAGGCGGCGAGCGCCCAAACGCTGTCGAGCCGGTCACGGCGGCGCTGGATCTGGCGCGTGAAGGCTGGCAGCGCCCGCGTGTGGACGGAATGAAGATTATCTCGGGCTCTGGCGATCCTGTTGCGCTCGACCAGAAAGATCTTGTCGCGAGCAGCCGCGAGAAGTTTAGCAAGGCCATCCAGCTTCGCGGCATGCGTCTTGAGCTTTGCCGCTGGCGATTGCGTGTGGAGGCGGCGGTCGAGTTGGACGAGACGCTGTTCGTAAGCGCGGGCGTTGCGCGCCAGCGCCGGCCCGAGTTTGGTGGCGGCCAGATCGAGCCGCTGGCGCGGCGCCGCCAGCAAAGTCTCGGGAGTCGGCAAGGCGCGGGCGAGTGCGCGCAGGTCGCCGCGTCGGCGTTCGGACAGGCGCAAAGTGGCACCCGACAGTCGGCGTGAGAGATCGGTCACCTGCGCCAGCAATTCGGCCCGCACCGGCACGACCTTCTCGGCTGCGCCGGTCGGCGTGGGGCTGCGCAGGTCGGCGGCATGGTCGATCAGGGTGACGTCGGTCTCGTGGCCAACCGCCGAGACCAGCGGGATCAGCGAGGCGGCGGCGGCGCGTACCACCACCTCCTCGTTGAAGCCCATCAGGTCTTCGAGCGAGCCGCCGCCGCGCGCGACGATGATCACATCGGGGCGCGGGATGCGCCCGCCTTCAGGGAGCGCGTTGAAGCCTGCGATCGCATTGGCGACCTCGGCCGCGCTGCTCTCGCCCTGGACGCGCACCGGCCAGACCAGCACCTGGCGCGGGAAGCGCTCTTCCAGCCGGTGCAGGATGTCGCGGATGACGGCGCCGGTCGGCGAGGTGACGACGCCGACGACGCGCGGCAGGAACGGAATGAGCTGCTTGCGGCCGGGATCGAACAGGCCTTCGGCGGCGAGCTTCTTGCGGCGTTCCTCCAGCAGCGCCATCAGCGCGCCGATACCGGCCGGCTCCAGCGAATCGATGATGATCTGATAACTCGATTTGCCGGCGAAGGTGGTGATCTTGCCGGTGGCGATCACCTCGAGCCCCTCCTGGGGCTTCGTCTTCAGCCGGCCGAAGACACCCTTCCAGATCACCGCGTCGATCTTGGCGTTGGTGTCCTTCAGCGAGAAATAGACATGGCCGGAGCCGACCGGGCCGCGATAACCGGAGATTTCGCCGCGCACCCGCACGAAGCTGAAGGCATCCTCCAGCGTACGCTTGAGCGCGCCGGAGAGATCGGAGACCGACCATTCGGGGGCATTGCCGGCGGCTTGAGGCGATTCGTTGTCCATGGCGCGAACTTAGCGGCACGAGGACGCAAGCAGAAGCGTTGCCCCGTCAGCCTGCGGCAGCTATTGCGCCTTTGAGCAAGCGGAGAGATGCGATGAACATTCTTCTGATCGGGTCCGGCGGGCGCGAACATGCCCTGGCCTGGGCGGTCTCGGCTTCGCCGCTCTGCGACAAGCTCTTCATCGCCCCTGGCAATCCCGGCACCGCGGAATGCGGCGAGAATGTCGTGCTGGACATCGCCGACCATCGCGCCGTCGCCGATTTCTGCAAGCTGATGGGCGTCGGCCTCGTCGTGGTCGGGCCGGAAGGCCCGCTTGTCGATGGCATCGCCGATGATCTCGAAGCCACCGGCATCAAGACCTTCGGCCCCTCGAAAGCGGCGGCGCAGCTCGAAGGCTCGAAGGCCTTCACCAAGGAACTCTGCGCCGAGTTCGGCATCCCGACTGCGGCCTTCGCCCGCTTCACCGACGAGGCTGCCGCAAAAGCCTATGTCGCCAAGACCGGCGCGCCGCTGGTGATCAAGGCCGACGGGCTCGCCGCCGGCAAGGGCGTGGTCATGGCCGAGACGGTCGAACAGGCCAATGACGCCCTGGCGATGATGTTCTCCGGCGGGCTCGGCGCGGCCGGCGCCGAGGTCGTGATCGAGGAGTGGATGATCGGGGAGGAGGCGAGCTTCTTCGCGCTCTGCGACGGCACCCACGCTCTGCCTCTCGCCTCGGCCCAGGACCATAAGCGCGTCGGCGACGGCGACACCGGCCCCAATACCGGCGGCATGGGCGCCTATTCGCCGGCCCCGGTCATGACGAAGGCTCTGGAAGCACAGGTCATGACCGAGATCATCCTGCCTACGCTGGCCGGCATGAACCAGCGCGGCACGCCCTTCAAGGGCATCCTCTATGCGGGATTGATGATCACCGCCGATGGCCCGAAGCTGATCGAATACAACACCCGCTTCGGTGATCCCGAATGCGAGGTGCTGATGCCGCGCCTGAAGAGCGACATCGTGCCGGCCCTGCTCGCCGCGCGCGACGGCGTGCTGAGCGCGGTCGACCTGCGCTGGTCCGACGAGGTCGCACTGACCGTGGTGATGGCGGCGAAGGGCTACCCCGGCACGCCGGAGAAGGGCAGCATCATCAAGGGCATCGACAAGGCCGCCGCCGAGAAGGACGTGCTGGTCTTCCACGCCGGCACGCAGGCGAAGGATGGCGAGATCGTCGCCAATGGCGGGCGCGTCCTCAACGTCGTTGCGCTCGGCAAGACCGTGAGCGAGGCGCAGGCAAAGGCTTATGCCGCCATCGACCTGATCGATTGGCCGGGCGGCTTCTGCCGGCGCGACATCGGCTGGCAGGCGGTGAAGCGCGAGCGCGAAGGCTGACAGAGCGACCACGGCGTCGTATATATCGGGAGGCAGTCGATATATACACGAGGATGCCATGGCCATCCTGATCAAGGACGCGGAGACGGACCGCATCGTCCGCGAACTCGCGGCGCGCACGGGCAGAACGATCACCGATGCGGTCAAGGCAGCGGCGGAGCGCGAGCTCGCCGAGCTGCCGCCACGCAAGGGACGGATCGACAGGGCGAAGATCGAGAAGCTACTCGCCGAGATCGACGCCATGCCGAAGATCAACAATGACCTCAGCGACGATGAGATCATTGGCTACGACGAGAACGGCGTCCCGTCGTGACGGCCTCGCCGATCGTCGTCGACAGCTCGGCGATAATCGCGATCCTGCTCAAGGAGCCGGAGCGCACGTTGTTCGTCTCCGTCCTGGACGACAGCGCCGACGCCTGCTGTTCGGCAGTCACCTTCGTGGAGACCTTCATGGTGGCGATGAGCCGCGTGCCGGATTTCACGTTCGACCAATACATCGCGTTGATGGACGGTTTCGGTATCCGGCGCGTCCCGGTCGACGATGACCAAAGCGTGATGTCGGCCCAAGCCTTCCTGCGCTTCGGCAAGGGCCGTCACCCCGCCAGGCTCAATCTCGGCGACTGCTTCTCCTATGCTCTTGCCAAATCCTTGAACGTGCCTCTGCTCTACAAGGGCGAGGATTTCGGCCGAACCGACATCGTTGCGGCCGTGCCGTCACAGGAGTAGCGGCCATGACCAATATCGACAGCCTCTTCCCCGGTTTCGAGGCGCGCTGGATCGACGGGCCGGTCGGCAAGATCTTCGCCCGGGTCGGCGGCGAGGGGCCGCCGGTGGTGCTGATCCACGGCTTCCCGCAGACCCATGCCGAATGGCACGAGATGGCGGGCGAGCTCGCCAAGACCCACACCGTCGTCTGCCCGGATTTGCGTGGCTATGGCTGGTCGGCGGCGCCGCATGGCGACGGCGGCAAGGCGCTCTATACCAAGCGCGGCATGGGCGAGGACATCGTCGCCGCAATGAGCGCGCTCGGCTTCAACCGCTTTGCGGTGATCGGCCATGACCGCGGCGCCCGCGTCGCCTATCGCCTCGCGCTCGACCACCCCGGGCGGGTCGAGCGGCTCGTCCTGCTCGACATCCTGCCGACCGTGTCGATGTGGGAAGGCATGAACGCGGCGCGCGCCATGCAGGTCTATCACTGGACCTTCCTGGCCCAGCCCGAGCCGGTGCCGGAGAAGCTGATCCAAGCCGACCCCGCCGGCTGGCTCGACCACACGATCGCGAGCTGGACACGAGCGAAGAAGATCGAGGCCTTTCACCCGCTGGCGATGGCGGCCTACGCCGAATCCTTCAACGACCCGTCGCGCATCCATGCCGCCTGCGAGGACTATCGCGCCGGCGCCACCACCGATCTCGAGCACGACAAGGCCGATCTCGGGGCGGGCAAGACAATCCTCTGCCCGGTGCTGGTGCTCTGGGGCGAGGCCGGCATCCCGGCCAAGGGCGCGAGCCCGCTCGCAATCTGGCGCGAGACCTTCGCGCCGCAGGCGGAGGGCGAGGCGATCCTCAGCGGGCACTTCCTGCCGGAGGAGAATCCGCAGGACACGCTCGCGGCGGTGAAACCTTTCCTTGCAAGGGAGGTTGCCTGAGCGGCTCCCGCACCGCAACATCAGGCCATGACCAGCGTCTCCAGCCCCCTCGCCCGCCTGCCCGATCCGTCAGGGCCCGAGTTCGTCCTGGTGCTTGGCTCGGGCGGCGCGCGCGGGCTCAGCCATATCCCGGTGCTGGAGGCCCTCGACGAGCTCGGGCTGAAGCCAGCGCTGATCGCGGGATCGTCGATGGGCGCGATCATCGGCGCGGCTTATGCCGCCGGGCTCTCCGGCCGCGAGCTGCGCGCCCATGTCGAGGCGAGCTTCCGCGACCGGGCCCGGGTGATCGCAAGGCTGCTGGAAGCGCGGATCGGCAAGATCGCCGATCTCTGGCGCGGCGGTCTCGGCAATCCTGTGCTGATCGACGGCGAGCGCCTGCTCGACCTGTTCTGGCCGCAGGCCGTGCCGGACCGCTTCGAGGAGCTCGGCATCCCCTTCCTCTCGGTCGCGACCGACTACCATCTGCACGACGAGGTCGTCATCGGCAGCGGCCCGCTGACGCCGGCCGTCGCCGCCTCACTGGCGATCCCCGGCTTGATCAGGCCGGTGACGATCGGCGGACGGGTGCTGATCGATGGCGGCGCGATCAACCCTCTGCCCTATGACCGCCTGCTCGGCCCGGGGCGCCTCGTGCTCGCGGTCGACACCAGCGCGCCGGCGACCGTCAGCGACAGCCGCGTGCCGGAGCCATTGGAAGCAATGGTCGGCGTCTCGCAGATTCTGACGCGGGCGCTGGTCCAGCGCATGATCGAGCGCCAGCCGCCGGACATCCTGATCCGGGCCGGCGGCGAGGGCTTCGGCGGGCTCGATTTCTTCCGCTGGCAGGCGATCCTCGAGGCCGCACAGCCGGCGAAGGAAGAGGTCAAGCGGAAGCTGTCAGAGGCGCTCGAACGGGCGGCGTGACGGTCTCGGGCTCGTCGCAACGGAAGCCCGGCAGACCGGCGTCCAGCGCTGCGCGCCCTTCCTCGGTCAGGATCACCGCTCGGCTGTCCTTCACCCGCTTCACCCAACCCGTTTCGAAGCAGCGGCAGGCCAAGGCCGCCGCAAGCGAGCCGGCAAGATGCGGGCGGCGCTCGCTCCAGTCGAGGCAGGGACGCAGCGCGGCGCGCTTTCCCTTGCTCGCCACGGCAGGGTCGATCCCGAGCCCGACGAAGAGCGCGACACCGGAACGCGTCAGCCCATAGCCGCCATCGGCCACGGTGAGATGGCCGCCAGCGACAAGCGCATCATGGATGGCAATACCGAGGCGGCCGGCGAAATGGTCGTAGCAGGTGCGGGCGCGGGCGAGGTCGGCGCCGACGCGCGACGGCAGCCGCCGCCCATTCGCCTGCCCGCCGGAGAGCACCATCAGCCCCTCCAACGCCGCCGCGACCTCCGGCCCGGCGAGCCGGTAATAGCGATGGCGGCCCTGCACGGCGACACCAAGCAGACCACCCTGCATCAGCTTGGCGAGATGCCCGCTCGCCGTCTGCGGCGCGACACCGGCGAGGAAGGCGAGTTCCTTCGCCGTCAGGGCGCGTCCGTCCATCAGCGCATGCAGCATGTTGGCGCGGGCCGGATCGCCCATCAGATGAGCGATCTCGGCGAGATAGGGTCCGTGCATGGCCATGGCTCAACGCCCTCCATTGTGGCTGCCATGATGACGTCCGTGCCCGCCGAGGCAAGCAAGGACGCTACGGCGGGGACCGTAGTATCGAAGAGCGACAGCGCCGGTCAGGACTGCCAGAAGTCACGGCATCGCAATCGACCGATCCGGCAGGGCCATGGACCAGACGACGCTTCTCACCTTCATCGCCGCGACCTTCGTGCTCGCCGGCTTCGTCAAGGGCGTGATCGGGCTCGGCCTGCCGACGATCGCGGTCGGTGTGCTCGGCGTGGTGATGGCGCCGGCACAGGCGGCGGCGCTGCTGGTCATCCCCAACCTCGTCACCAATAGCTGGCAGCTGACCGGGCCGAAGCTCAAGGCGATCGCGATCCGGCTCTGGCCGATGCTGGCCGGGACCTGTGTCGGCACCTGGGCCGGCGCCGGCCTCCTGGAGAAGGCCAAGGACGGCTCGGCGACGCTCTGGCTCGGCATCGCGCTGGTGCTCTACGCGCTGGTCGGGCTGAAGGCCGCCAAGCTGCGGGTGCCTGCGAGCGCCGAGATCTGGCTCGGCCCGTTGGTCGGCGTCGTCACCGGCGCCGCCACCGCCGCGACCGGTGTCTTCGTGCTGCCGGCGGTGCCCTATCTGCAGGCGCTCGGCTTTGACAAGGACGAGTTGGTACAGGCGCTCGGCCTCTCCTTCATCGTCTCGACGATCGCCCTGTCCTTCGGGCTGGTCGGCGCCGGCGCGCTCGACCTCAAGGTCGCCGGCGCTTCGCTGCTGGCACTGCTGCCGGCTCTGGCGGGCATGTGGTTCGGCCAGACGATCCGGCAGCGCATCACGGCTGCGACCTTCAAGCTCTGCTTCTTCGCCGGGCTGCTGGCGCTGGGCGGCTACCTCGTCGCCCGGACCTTGCTCTGAGCTGAGCTCAGCGCCCGCGCCCGGCATAGGCCAGGCGGCGACTGCGCTTGTTGCCGTACCAGGCGATCTCGCGATCGCCGACGTCGACATGGACGAGGCCGTTCGAGTAGGTGCCGACGCCGCCGACATTGTCGATCGCCTTGGCGACCGCAGCGGCGTTCCGGGGCGAGGTTGCGCGCGGGCGGAAATCGATGGCGTTGCCGCGATAGTGCTGCGAGTTGCGGGCGTGGCGGCCGCCGCAGGTCGAGGTGATCTGGATCGGGCCGATCTTCGCGGTGAGTTCCTTGATCATGCCGAGGGTTTCCGGCTTCAGGCAGCTCAGCCCTTTCACCTGCGGCTGGAACGAAACCATCGCGAGATGGGTATCGGCGGCGAAGGAGGGGGACACAGACCAACAGGCCGCGGACAGCGCAGCCAACGCAACTTTACGCATAGTGGAGAAATACCGACTTAGGGGAATGGAAGGCTCAAGCCACCATTCCTTGGTCTGGCCGAGCAGTGCAGCGGCGACCTACGAACGATACAAGGCAAAAACAAGGCAGTTTATGGCAGAAACCCGGGAACCGATCAGCTCGGCATCTCCCTTACATCATCGGGACTAAGCCTATCGAACTAACCAATCGGCTAAATATCTTGCTTATTATCTAGGAGTAGAACCAGCATATACGATCATGATATTCACCATTACATCAAATTGCAGTTTTAATGGGAACCGCCCAAGCATTCGCCCGGCCGGTAGGTAGCGCGCGCCGACCGCGCGGCTCTCGGATCGTCTTTGGCGGCTACAGCCCAAAGGCAGATGGGTAGCTGACCGAGCCCTGCTGTCCCGCCAGCGCTCCCGGCACGAGCTCCAGCGCCATGAAGGCCTCGCCGGAGAAGGGCGAGCCGAGGTTCCGCGCCGGCGTCGCCGAGAAGCCGAAGCGCGGATAGTAGTCGGGATGGCCGAGCACGATCACGGCCTCTGCTCCCACAGCCCGCGCCCCGTCCAGCGCCGCTGCGATCAACCGGCCGCCGATGCCCTGCTTCTGCAGCCCCGGCCGAACCGCCATCGGCGCCAGCGCCAGAGCCTTCACGCTGCGCCCATCCATCACCGTCGGCAGCCAGCTCAGCAGGATATGGCCAATGATCGCATCATCCTGTTCAGCCACGAGCTCGACTGCGACGAGGCCGTCGCGACGCAGGCGCTCGATGATGCCCACCTCGACTTCACCACCAAAGGCCGCGCGGTTGAGCGCAGCAATGGCCGCCGCGTCAGCCGGGCTCACGGCTCGAACCGCGCCCGCCATCAGCGCTTTCCCCGGAAGAAATCGCGCAGCAGCTCGGCGGCCTCGCGCTCGCTCAGGCCGCCATAGACCTCCGGCGCATGATGGCAGCTCGGGCTGCGGTAGAGCCGAACGCCGTTCTCGACCGCCCCGCCCTTCGGATCGGAGGCGGCGAAATAGAGCCGCCTGACCCTCGCGAAGGAGATCGCCGCAGCGCACATCGGGCAGGGTTCGAGCGTGACATAGAGATCGCAATCGATCAGCCGCTCCGAGCCGATCGCCTCGCAGGCCAGCCGGATCGCCAATGTCTCGGCATGGGCGGTCGGGTCCTTCAGCTCGAGCGTGCGATTGCCGGCGCTGGCCAACACCTGCCCGTCACGGACGATCACCGCCCCGACCGGCACCTCGCCACGCTCCGCTGCGGCGCGCGCCTCAGCCAGCGCCAGCGCCATCGGCGCCGTCACCGTGCTCTCAGAACCGCTTGCGTCGATCGATCCCATCGAACCCCATCATTGCCGCTCGCAGCGGGCGAAAGCGCCTGCTACAAGCGCCGGCTAATACCAGATTCAAGAGCCGCTGCCGTCCCGGATCGCTTCGCAACCCGGTCCGCGATGATCCGGCTTCAGGAGCAACCATGAGCGACGACAACAACCAGAAAAGCCGCGGCCCGCGCAAGGGCGGCGGAGCCGGCGGACGCGGCGGCGGACGCGATGGCGGCCCCGGCCGCGGTGGCCCTGGTGGCCGGCCGCCCGGACGTGGTGGCAAGCCGCCCTTCCGCTCGCGCGACGGCGAGGAGCGGCCCCGGCGCGCGCCGGCCGAAGGTGCCGAGCGCCGCGGCGAGGGCGAGCGCCCAGCGCGCCGCTTCGAGAAGAAGCCGTTCGGCGAGCGCCCGGCGCGCGAGGGCGGCGAGCGTCCATTCCGCGACCGTGGCAGCGACGAGCGCCGTAGCAGCCGCCCGCCTCGTGACGGCGAACGGCCAAGCCGAGACAGGGCTGGCGGCGACAGGCCCGGCGGGTTTGGACGCCCTGCCCGCGACGGTGCGGCGTCGCGCCCGCCACGCGATGGAGACCGCCCCTTCCGCGGGCGCGGTGACGACGAGCGTCGCGCGGCGCGCCCCGCCCGCGAAGGTGGCGAGCGATCGTTCCGTCCGCGCGACGGCGAAGAGCGCCGGCCGCCGCGGGAGCGCGGCGATGACCGTGCCCGCAGCGAGCGCCCGTTCCGCGAGCGCAGCAGCGGCGGCGAGCGCCCTGCCCGGCCACCGCGCCGCGAGGAGCGTGGCGAAGGTCGCGGCTTCGGCGGCGGCAAGCGCTTCGATGCGCCGCGCGGCAGCAATCCGACCCGCAGCCGGCCCGACCGGGCGCATCGCAACGCTGCCGAGATCGCCGAGGCCGTCTCGGCTCCGGCTGCGCCGCAGGAGCCGGAGCGCATCGCCAAGGTGATGGCCCGCGCCGGCGTCGCCTCGCGCCGCGACAGCGAGGCGCTGATCGCCGAAGGCCGCGTCAGCGTGAACGGCAAGGTGATCGAGAGCCCGGCGCTCGACATCGGCCCGAACGATGTCGTGCTGGTCGATGGCGAGCCCTTGCCGGCGCGCGAGCGCACAAGGCTGTGGTTCTATCACAAGCCGCGCGGGCTGGTGACGACCAACCATGATCCGGAAGGGCGCCCGACCGTGTTCGACGCGCTGCCGGAAGACCTGCCGCGCGTGCTCTCGGTCGGCCGGCTCGACATCAACACCGAAGGCCTGCTGCTGCTGACCAATGATGGCGGGCTGGCGCGAGTGCTGGAACTGCCGGAAACCGGCTGGCTCCGGCGCTATCGCGTCCGCGCCTTCGGCCAGGTCAACCAGGCGCAGCTCGACACGCTCCGGGGCGGCGTCACCATCGACGGCGTGCAGTACGGCCCGGTCGTCGCCCAGTTCGAGCGCGAGCAGGGCTCGAACACCTGGCTCACCGTCGACCTGCGCGAAGGCAAGAACCGCGAGGTCAAGACGGTGCTCGAGCATCTCGGCCTGCAGGTGAACCGGCTGATCCGGGTCTCCTTCGGTCCGTTCCAGCTCGGTGACCTGCCGGAGGGCGAAGCCGAGGAAGTGCGCTCGCGCGTGCTGAAGGACCAGCTCGGCGCCGAATTGATGGCCAAGGCCGGCGTCGATTTCGACTCGCCGCGCCGCGACGAGGCCAGATCAGACGAAAGGCCCGCGCGCGGCAGGTCGGCCCCCGCCGGCGACGACCGGCCGCGCCGCCGTCCCCGCGAAGAGCAAGCCGAGGAAGCCCGCCCGCTGCGCGGCGACAAGCCGTGGACGCGCGGCGTCTGGCGCGATGTCGAGGCCGAGCCGCAGCGCGAGCGCAAGGCGCCGCCCCGCCGCGGCGCCGATCCGAAGGAGGAGCGCCAGGCGCGCGAGGCCACCGGCGCGGTCACGCGCGTGCGCGACAAGGCGATCGCCGACCCCAAGGGCCGGCGCGTCAAGGTCGAGCGCATCAGCGCCAAGCCGAAGGATGAGCCGCGCGAGGAGCGGCCGGCGCGTGCGCCACGCGGCGAGCGCCCGGCAAGGGCACCTAGCGAGGAGAGCTTCGGCCGCGATCGCGGCGGCGAAGCGCCCTGGCGCGGCAGCGGCGACTGGGCCGACAAGCCGCCGCGCGGCAAGCGCCCGCATGGCGGTGGCGCCGGGACGGACGAGCGCTCTGCCCGCCCGTTCCGTGGCAAGCCGGCCGGCGACCGGCCGGGTGGCGATCGTCCCGGCGGGCGCGGTCCGCGTCCCGGTGGCGGCCGGCCGCCGCGCTCCGGTCCGCCGCGTTCTGGCGGCGGGCGAGATCGTCGCGGCTGAGGCCTGAGCCATGCGTATCGTCGGAGGGCGCTTCGGCGGCCGGTCGCTCGCCAGCCCGAAGCCGGGCATCGGCGCGATCCGGCCGACCTCGGATCGCCTGCGGGAATCGCTGTTCAACGTGCTGGCGCATGGCCATGGCGATGCGGCCGACGGAGCGCGCGTGCTCGATCTCTTCGCCGGCACCGGTGCGATGGCGTTCGAAGCGCTGTCGCGCGGCGCCGCCTTCGCGCTGCTGGTCGATGACGGGGCCGAGGCGCGCGGGCTGATCCGTGAGAACCAGATGGCGCTCGGCCTCGCCGGCTATAGCCGCATCTTCCGGCGCGACGCGACCAAGCTCGGCCCGATCACCGGCATGGCGCCGTTCGACCTCGTCTTCTGCGACCCGCCCTATCGCAAGGGCCTGGGCGAGAAGGCGCTCGCCTCGGCCCGCGAGGGCGGCTGGCTGGCGAGCGATGCGCTGATCGTGCTGGAGGAAGCGGCGGACGCCGAGATCGCGCTGCCGGACGGGTTCGAGGAGCTCGACCGGCGCGATTACGGCGAGACGCAGGTGCGGTTCTTGCGGGTGACTTGAAGCGGGTCATCCCGGACGCAGCGAAGCGGAGATCCGGGATCCACGCCTGAGCGTCACCAATAAAAGTTCCGGAATGGGTCCCGGGTCTCCCTGCGGTCGCCCGGGACGACCCGTGCTTTTCAGTCAGTTCTCGAACAATGAGCCATCTTCCAAAGCCGTTGGCAGCAGCCCCGACGCGGGGACAGTTCACGATCTTATCCCCGGCCTGATTTTCGCGCTTAATCTCCGTATCCGTCGCGGAGATGCGCACGGATGCTTCCCAAACAATCGCTTCCCCAATCAGGCCGCCCGAGGCCGCTGAGCGCCCGCGCGCTGGCTTGCCATATCGCCGGCGAGCGCATGATGGCTGCTTTCGCTCGCTTCCAGGCATTCGCCGAGAAGGCCGGCTTCAATCCCGATCAGCCACGTGTGCCCGCGGGAAATCCCGACGGAGGCCAATGGACCGGGAGCGATGGGTCCGCGCAAGACGGGCGGTCGGCTATCGGTGGCAATGGCGGTCCACCTCTCGATCCGGAGGAACCGCCCAAGCAACCGCCGAAAGAGAAGACCTCGCGCGTCAAGGCCGCCAAGGCGCTGGCGAAGCGGATCGCGCAGCAACTCTTACGGCGAGCCGGCCCGATTGGCGCTCTCATCACCGCGATCGAGCTTGCGGAGAACCACTCCCAAATGCACTCGGTCAGATCTTATCAGGACGCACCGAAGACGCTTTCAGAGCTCCAGCAGAACGCCGGCAAAAGGCGTCCGGGCTATGAGGATCACCACATCGTCGAACAGGGAGCGGGTCAGCACGAGGGGTTCTCGCGCTCGCAAATCGACGGCCCCGACAACGTAGTCAGCGTGCCACAATACAAGCATCATGAGATCACGGGCTGGTACAACAAGCCGAACAAGAATTTCGGCATGCAGACGCCACGAAACTATCTGCGCGGAAAGGACTGGTCCGAGCATGTCCGCGTAGGGCACGAAGCGATGCGCACATTCAAGGTGCTGAAATGAAACAGCGAAAGAACTTAAAATCGCTATCGAACGCCGAAATCGTCAATCTCTTCGAACAGCTCTGCATCGAGCAATACGACGCGATGGAGGGCGACGAACAGGCACGCGTCAATCGCCTGGTCTGGCGAATCCATGACCTTGAAATGGAGCTCAAGTCGCGCCCCGGCGATCAACGGTACGAACTCATGAGATTGTTCGGCCACCCGAATATGCAGGTTCGGCTTTCTGCTGCGGAAGCCAACCTTGCCGTCGACTATGCGTCTGCTCGACGCGAAATTCAGGCGATCAAAGATTCACAATGGTTTCCGCAAGCCGGCCACGCGGGCATGACCCTCTATTTTCTCGATACCGGCGAATCCAAGCCCACATGACTCGACCGGCTCCTACCTTCTCCCGAACAGCTTCTCGATATCGCTGAGCTTTAGTTCGACATAGGTCGGCCGGCCGTGATTGCACTGGCCGGAATTCGGCGTCGCTTCCATCTCGCGCAAGAGCGCGTCCATCTCCTCCGGCCGCAGGCGGCGGCCGGCGCGGACCGAGTTGTGGCAGGCCATCGTCGCCAGCACATGGTCGAGCCGGCGCTCCAGCGAGCCGGCGTCGCCATGTTCGGCGAGCGCGTCGGCGACGTCGCGGACGATGCCCTGGAGGTCGCCGCCGGCGACCGCGGCCGGCGCTTCGCGCACCAGCACCGCGCCGGGACCGAAGCTCTCGATGACGAGACCGAGCGAGTTAAGATCGGGGGCAGCCGCGTTCAGCCGGTCGGCATCGACGGGATCGAGCTCGACCACCTCGGGCAGCAGCATGGGCTGGCGGGCGATACCGCTCTTCGCCCGCTCGGCCTTGAGGCGCTCATAGACCAGGCGCTCATGCGCGGCGTGCTGGTCGACGATGACCATGCCGTCGCGGGTCTGGGCGACGATATAGGTGCCGTGGACCTGGGCGCGGGCGGCACCGAGCGGCCGGTCGAGCGCATCCTGCGGCGGCTCGGAAAGATGGGCCCTGGCATCGGCCGAGGGCATGGCGAGATCGGCAAAGCCGGCCTGCATCGGCTGGGTTGGGGCTTCGGGCATGCGCCAATCGGCGACGCTGCCGAAATTCGGGCGCTGAATCGTGGCCGGGCCACCATCGCCGAAGCCGCCACCCGAGAAGACCGCGCGGAAGGCGTCGAGCGTGCGGGCGCCGCCGGTGGTGGTGGCGCGGTGACCGGCGCCGGCGAGCGCGGCCTTGAGGCTCGACACCACGAGGCCGCGCACCAGGGCCGGATCGCGGAAGCGGACCTCGCTCTTGGCCGGGTGGACGTTGACGTCGACGACGGCGGGATCGCAGAGCACGTCGAGATAGAGCACCGGATGCCGGTCGGAGGGCACGACGTCGGCATAGGCGCCACGCACCGCCGAGAGCAGCAGCTTGTCGCGCACCGGGCGACCATTCACCGCCATGTGGACGCCGGCCGAGGTGCCGCGATGGAAGGTCGGCAGGCCCGCGAAACCGGAGAGCCGGACGCCCTCGCGCTCGGTCTCGACGGTGAGCGCGTTCTCCGGGAAGTCGCGCCCGAGCGCCCGGCCGAGGCGGCGCAGATGGCCGTCGGCGCCGATCGGCTCGGCCGGCCAGTCGAAGGCGCCGGCATGCTCGCCTTCGAGCGAGAAGCGGACTTCGGGATGGGCGATGGCGAGCCGCCGCAGCATGTCGGAGACGGCCTGCGCCTCGGCCCGGTCGCTCTTCAGGAATTTCAGGCGGGCGGGCGTAAAGATGAAGAGGTCGCTGACCTCGATGCGCGTGCCGGGCGCCGCCGCCGCGGGCCTGACCGCGCCCTTGGCGCCGGCCTCGACGACGAGGGCGGAGCCCTGCGCCGCATCGCGCTGGCGCGTGGTGATCGAGAGGCGCGCCACCGAGCCGATCGACGGCAAGGCCTCGCCGCGAAAGCCGAGCGAGCGGATGGCGAAGAGGTCGCCGTCCGGAAGCTTGGAGGTGGCGTGGCGCTCGACGCAGAGGGCGAGATCGTCCGGGCTCATGCCAATGCCGTCATCGACGACGCGGATCAGTTCGCGCCCGCCGGCCCGGATGGTGACGGCGACGCTGGTGGCACCGGCGTCGATCGCGTTCTCGACCAGCTCCTTCACCGCCGCGGCCGGCCGCTCGATCACCTCGCCGGCGGCGATGCGATCGACCAGGACGGGATCGAGGCGGCGAATGCTCACGAGGACGCCGTCAAAAAGGCTTCGCTCAGACCAGCCCGACCGGCCGGCCGACGGCCTGGACGAGCAGCTTGCCCTCGCCGAAGAGGCGCTGGGCGACGCGCCGGACATCGGCGAGCGTCACCGCGGCGAAGCGCTCGTTGCGCGTCTCGACGAAATCGGGCTGCTCGCCGCGGATCGCCAGGCCGAGCAATTCGCCGGCGATCTTCGGCGAGGTGTCGAAGCGCAGCGAATAGGAGCCGATCAGGTAGCGCTTGGCCTCCTCGACCTCGTGCTCGCTGGGCCCTTCGCTGACAAGCTTGGCGATCTCCTCGCGGATCACGCTCATCGATTCGGCGACGCGGTCGTTGCGGGTCGAGGTGCCGCCGACGAGGAAGCCGCTCTGGCGCAAGGGCACCAGGCTGGACGAGACGCCATAGGCGAGGCCGCGCTTCTCGCGCACCTCCATGAACAGGCGCGAGGTGAAGGCCGAACCGCCGAGGATGTGGTTCAGCACGGTCGCAGCGATGAAATCGGGATCGTCCCACATCAGGCCGGGGCCGATGAAGCGCAGCACGGTCTGCGGTACGTCGAGGTCGACGATATGGGTCTGGCCGAGATCGGCGATCGGGAGCGGCGCAGCCGGCTCGACACGCGGTGCACCGGCCGGCAGGGCGCCGAAGAGAGCATCGAGCCGCGACGACAATTCGCTCGCACTGATGTCGCCGACCGCAACGACCTTGAGCCCGCCGCGGGTGAAGAGGTCGCGGGTCAGCGCCTTCAGCGCAGCGGGCTCGATCCCGCCGACGCTGGCGACGTCGCCGCGCTCGGGCCGCCCGTAAGGATGGCCGGGGAAGGCCGCGGCGAAGAGCGCGTTGCGGCAGATGAAATCCGGGTTCTGCGCCTGGCGCTGCAGGCCGGCGATCACCTGCGCCTTCACCCGCGCCACCGCGTCGGCGTCGAAGCGCGGCGCGTTGAGGGCGAGGCCGAGTAGTTCGAAGGCGACCTCGCGATGCTGCGACAGGGTCTGGAGCTGGCCGTGGAAATCGTCGCGGCGGGCGTCGAAGGACAGGTTGATGGCGTAATCGGCGAGGCGGCCCTGGAAGGCCTCGGCGTCGAGCTCGCCGGCGCCCTCGTCGAGAAGGCCGGAGACGAGGTTGGCGCTGCCCGCGGCCTTGGCCGGGTCGCGGTTGGCGCCGCCGTCGAAGGCGAATTCGAGGGCGAGCAGCGGCAGGCTGTGCTCCTCGACCAGCCAGGCCTCGACGCCGCAGGCGGCGGTGACGCGCTGGACGGCGAGCGAAGGACCTGGAGCGGCGGTGGCGGGTGCAAGGGACGGGTTCATCGGCAATCCTCGACGGCGGACCGGAGCCCGCCCGTAATGGCTTTCAGCGCGGTGTCAGGCGGCGGCCGGCAGGAGCAGGCCGGTGACCGAGCGATCGGGCTTGAGATAGCGCCGGACCGCCTCCGTCACCTGCTCGCGCGTCACCGCCTCGATGCGCTGCGGCCAGAGCAGCACGTCCTCGACGGTCTCGCCGACCGCGAGCGCCGAGCCGAAGATGCGGGCGAGCGAGGACTGGCTGTCGCGGGCGAAGACCGTCTCGGCGACGAGGCGGGTGCGGGCGCGGGCGAGTTCCAGCTCGGTCGGCCCCTCGGCGATGAAGGCGGCGAGCGCGGCATCGAGCCCGGCTTCGAGCGCCGCCATCTCGACGCCCGGGCGCGGGCTGACCGAGAGCTGGAAGGCGGAGCGGTCGACCATCGAGCCCATGAAATAGGCGCCGGCACCGGCCGCGAGCTCCTGCTCGACGCAGAGCTTGCGATAGAGCCGCGAGGTCGTGCCGCCGCCGAGGATCTCGGCAGCGAGTTCGAGCGCGAAGGCTTCGTCGCGCTGCGGCGAGACATAGGTCGGCGCCAGCCACGCCCGGCGCAGCGAGGGCTGCTGCACGCGCGGATCGGAGAGCGCGACGCGGCGCGCGGCGCGCGGCTCGGGCTCGGCCGGGCGCTTGCGGGCCGGAGCCTCGCCGCGGGCCGGGATCACGCCATAGGTCTCCTGCGCGAGGCGCAGCACCTCTTCCGGCTCGACATCGCCGGCAACGACCAGGATGGCGTTCTCGGGCGTATAGAAGCGCTGGTAATAGGCGAAGGCGTCGTCGCGCGAGAGGCCCTCGATCTCGTGCTCCCAGCCGATGATCGGCGTGCCATAGGGGTGGTGGACATAGAGCGCGCTGGAAAATTCCTCGCCGAGCTGGGCGGCCGGGTCGGCATCGACGCGCATGCGTCGCTCCTCCAGCACCACGTCACGCTCTGGCGCAACCACGCTCTCGTCGAAGGCGAGGCCGGTCATCCGGTCGGCCTCGTAGTCCATCATCGCGCGTAAGTGTTCCTTCGGCACGCGCTGGAAATAGGCGGTGTAGTCGTAGGAGGTGAAGGCGTTCTCCTGGCCGCCATAGCTGGCGACGATCTTGGAGAACTCGCCGGCCGGCCATTTCGCCGTGCCCTTGAACATCAGATGCTCGAGGAAATGGGCGATGCCGGACTTGGCAGCCGGATCGTCGCCGGAGCCGTTGCGGTACCAGACCATATGGGTGACCACCGGCGCGCGATGGTCGGGCGCGACCACGACCTGAAGCCCGTTCGCGAGCCGGTAGGATTCGACCTGGCTGGCAGCGTTGGCGGGAGCGGTGTGGACCGTCATGGCTGGGGAAGCTCCTGCGCAATCAAGGGGTCTAGAAACGAACCGGCCCGGGCCCGGTTGGACCCGAGCCGGAGAAAAGGCTCGTTCTCTAGATAGTCCGGCCGCGGCGGAAAACCAACGCGGCGCGGAACGGGACCTGCGCCTATTCGTAGACTTTCTGGCCGGTGAGGAACTCGCGCTGGCCGACCGCCTGCTTGTCCTCGCGCGGGCCGGCAGCGCCCGGGCCGAGCGCTGCCGTCGCGGCCGGGCGGCGATAGCCGCTCGGCGGCTCGTGCAGATAGCGGCGGGCCGGCTCGCTGCCATATTCGAGGTTCGCCGTATCGGTCTGCGACTGGCGGGCTGCCATCTCGCGACCGACACGGATCGGTGCGATCTGGTTGTTGTAGTTGTTGTGTTCCTCGACGACGCCCGCCGGCCCATTCGCCGCCCCGATCACGCGGCCGCGGCGCAGCTCTTCCTGCGAAAGCAGCGGCTTGGTGTTGGCGCGATAGGATTCGGTATTCTGGAACAGGATGTTGGAGCTGTCGCGCTCGGCCTTGCGGCGGGCGACATCCGGGTCATCCGGCCAGGCGGCGCTGCGGGTGGCGCCGGCTTCCTGCGGCTTCGGCAGGGTGGAGGACGGCGGCACGACCAGCGGAGCGCGCTGCTTGTACTCGATATCAGCCTTGCTGGAGCCGAAAATGCCCGTGCCCTCGATCAAATTCTTAAAGAGCATGCCTTCCTGGGCGAAAGCAGGGGTCGTCGCCAGCAGCAGGCCGCCAGCGAGCAGCATGTGCGAAGCGCGGATCCGATAAGCCATCTCACCTCTCCATACGGACATCTGCCGGCGTCATGCCTGAGCGGCGCGGCAAAAGCATGGCGGGCCTTTTAACCCATATCCGGCAAAACGGGGAGCCCTTTTGCCAGATTGCCGTAAATGGCCTGTGGCCAGCCCGTTTCAGACCGCCTTGGAACGGTCCGCGCCGGGCCGCAGCGACTCGTAGAGCAGGCCGAGCACGCCGAAAACGATCGCCGCATCGGCGATGTTGAAGATGTACCAGCTGAAGCTGCCGACATGGATGTGCACGAAGTCGACGACGGCACCGTAGACGATGCGGTCGAGCCCATTGCCGAGCGCGCCGCCGATGATCAGCGCGAGGCTGACCACGGTGAGCCTGTCGTCGCTGCGCCACATCCAGCGCCAGAGCCAGACCGCCGCGACGATCGAGAGCACGACCAGCGCCCAGCGGCCGATATCGGTCGATTGCTGGAACAGGCCGTAGGAGATGCCGCGATTCCAGGCGAGCACGATCTCCAGGAAGGAGGCGAGCTGGAACGGCCCCTCTTCGGCGAGGCGTACGCCGAAGAGCAGCCAGAGCTTCAGCGCCTGATCGAGCACGAAGGTCAGCGCGACGATCCAGACGCCGAGGCGGCGCAGCGACATTGTCTCGGAGCTCACGCAGCGCGCCCGAGTTCGCGCAGCGCCTTGGCGTCACGCGGCGTCACGTCGGGGAAGCCGGGTTCGGCCTTGGCCGGATCGAAATATTTCCACGAGCGGGCGCATTTGATGCCCGACGCGCGCGCTGGTACCACCGCGACATCCGGCACGTCCGGCAGGCGGAAGGCCTCGGCCGGCCCCTCCCCCTCCGCGATCTTCGCACCGGAGGTGATGCAGATCTCGGCGAGGTCGAGCCCGCTCAACGCGGCGCGCAGATCGGGATCGGCGATATGGACGACCGGTGCGGCCTCCAGCGAGGAGCCGATGCGCTTGGCGGCACGCTCCAGTTCGAGCGCGCCGGTCACGACGCGGCGCACACGGCGGACCTTGGCCCAGCGCTCGGCCAGCTCCGGATCGAGCCAGGCGTCATCCGCCTTGGCGAAGAGCTCGAGATGGACGGAGCCGTCACCGGACTTCACCTGCGGATAGCGGTCGAGCCAGGCCTCCTCGGCGGTGAAGACCAGGATCGGGGCGAGCCAGGTCGTCAGGCAGCGGAAGAGATGGTCGACGACGGTGAGCGCGCTCTTGCGGACATGGCTGGAGCGCGGATCGCAATAGAGCGCGTCCTTGCGGACGTCGAAATAGAAGGCCGAGAGCTCGGTGTTCATGAACTGCGAGAGCAGGTTCACGACCTTCTTGTAGTCATAGGTCCGGTAGGCCTCCTCGACCTGCGGGCCGAGCTCGGCGAGGCGATGCAGCATCAGCCGCTCCAGCTCCGGCATCGAAGCCGGGTCGGAGACGCGGATCGCCTCGTCGAAATGGGCGAGCGTGCCGAGCATCCAGCGCATGGTGTTGCGCAGCTTGCGATAGGTCTCGACGAAGGTCTTGAGGATCTCCTTGCCGATGCGCAGATCGTCGGAATAGTCGGCCGCCGCGACCCAGAGGCGCAGGATGTCGGCGCCGGAATCCTTGATCACGTCCTGCGGCGCGGTGACGTTGCCCTTCGACTTCGACATCTTCTCGCCCTTCTCGTCGAGACAGAAGCCAT
>Ga0102589_1001571_pt1 | contig 30105 bp, 34 predicted proteins | sample AraplaMF_Col_mLB_FD_76858 | JGI IMG/M metagenome (GOLD analysis project Ga0102589, IMG submission 76858) | Arabidopsis root microbial communities from the University of North Carolina, USA - plate scrape MF_Col_mLB | ecosystem: Host-associated > Plants > Roots > Endosphere | place: USA...
GGGGTTAATATAAAAAATGCCAAGTCCTTTAACTTTTTCAACAAATGTCTTTTGTACCGAAAGCGTAGCGATAGGTACAGGTGTCCAAACACCTGCTGAAAAGAGGAACTCAGTTTAAGAACGCTACGTCCTGTTTCAATTTATCTGTGAGAAAGCGAAGCAACAACAACACGCGACTGAGTGACCAACATCGTGTTGCTGTCGCTACGTTAGCACTTCGCTTTCGCACAGAAAACCATGTTGGCCAAAAGCTTCTCGCATATGTTGGGGCTTGGCATCTTGTTCTACCGTAATTCTAAATAATAGTGTCGAATCTCCTCGAGTTGAAAAAATTGGTTGACTGAATGCATTCATTAAGTTAATATTACTAGCGAATAAGAAAGAGGTTCATAGCGCATACCCTCTATAAAAAACTATGGATGACGTCATCTACGCCATATCCCAAAATGCGGATATGGCGATTTTTTTTTATTTGGTTTCACGCAATGGACTTCTCACAATTTGAGGAGGCATTTTTTTATGGCAGGAAGAAATGAAGAACAAGGTTTACAGGATTTAACACTCCTTGGGAACCAAAATACAAAGTATTTATTTGAATACTCACCGGAAATACTTGAAGCGGTCGATAATTTGCATACGAAAAACGATTTTTTTGTAAAGTTTAATTGCCCGGAATTTACAAGTTTATGTCCAATGACAGGGCAGCCTGACTTTGCGACAATGTATATTTCTTTTATTCCAGATAAAAAGCTAGTCGAGAGTAAATCATTAAAGCTCTATTTATTTAGTTTCCGTAATCATGGGGACTTTCATGAGGATTGTGTCAACATCATTATGAATGATTTAATTAAGCTGATTGAGCCGCGCTATATTGAAGTGTGGGGTAAGTTTACGCCGCGTGGTGGCTTGTCTATTGACCCTTGGTGTAACTATGGCAGACCGGGCACAAAATATGAAAAAATGGCGGAGCACCGTTTGATGAACCACGATATGTATCCGGAAAAGGTGGATAACCGCTGATGCTTTACTATTTAAATGGATTGTTTGTGGGCTTTTTAATTTTAGCTAATGTTTTAGCTGTTAAAGTGTTTAGTATAGGCGAATGGATGGTGCTTCCAGCCGCAGCGATTTTAATTATTTTTACGTATCCCCTTATTGATGTAATTTGCGAGGTATATGGTAAGGAAGCGGGTGGTCGCACAGTTAGAACAGGGCTTATTGCTCAAGTGTTTGCGGTATTCTTTATCGCTATAGCCATTGAACTACCACCTGCACAAGCCTTTGCTCATCAGCAGGAGTTTGAGACAATTCTCGGCGGCAGTATGCGTGTCATTATTGCAAGTCTTGTAGCCTATTCGGTCAGTGTTAACTTGGATGTAGTGATATTTAGTAAATTTAAAGAAAAGCATGGAGACGGAAAGCTTTGGCTTCGAAACAATGCTTCTACGATGCTAAGCCAACTCATCGATACGGCATTATTTATTACGATCGCCTTTTTTGGAATAATGCCATTTAAGGTGTTACTGACATTATTTATCACACAGTATATATTTAAATTTTTGGCGTCCATTGTTGCAACACCACTTGTTTATGGGTTAGTTTACGTTGCGCGGAAATTTGATAAACTTAAAAGCATCGAGCCATCTCATTACTGAGATGGCTTTTTTAACATTCCGTTCATTAAATAACCCGATGGAAGAGAGGGACATAATTCTCCTGTTAAAAATTAATGGTGCTCTCGTAATCTAATAGTATTTAATGGCACCTCTTTTATCTACGTTTATAGCTCCATTTTTGCATATGTGTCACGTTATGGCTGAGCATATACTGTGGATAAGGAGAGGGAGGTGAGAACTTATGAGAATTAACTGGAAGATCCGTTTTCAGCATAAACCATTTTTACTTGCGCTATTTTCGTTGATTTTATTGCTCGTGCAGCAAGTAGCAGCTATTTTTGGCTATGATTTAACGGGTGTAATGAGTGAGCAGACAATGACCATCTTAAATACCGTATTATCAATTTTCGCTTTATTAGGAGTTGTCGTAGATCCTACAACACGGGGAACCAGTGATAGTCAACGTGCTTTAATGTATCGAAGACCTAGATAAAAAAGGGTGGAAATAAATTAAAAGTGTAATTTTACATTTTGGATAAATGTGTTATAATGATGAAAAATTGATAAAGATAAAGTAGGGAGGACGATCGAATGTCGCTTGAAATGGAGCAGAGGATTGCCAAGCTCGAGCAGGAAATGATGGATTTACGGCATGAATTAGAAGGCTTAAAGCGCCAACAACCTGTTGAAAAATCAAGTGCCTTGAGTGCTAGGAAATCCATGGCTGATCAATTTGCACCAAAACCAGCGCAAAACTTAAAGCCAAATTCAAACTTGGAACCAAAGCCGAAAATAATGACAAATCCAGAAGAAAAGGTGCAGCCACAGCGAACATTGGAAGAACGTATTATGTGGGCACTTCCAAAATTATTTATGGTCATTTTAGTGATGGGGGTACTTTGGGGACTTAAGCTTGTGAGTGATTATGGCTATTTAGCGAACGAGGTTAAAATTATCCTCGCCTACGTATTATCTCTTGCCTTAGCAGTAATAGCTTATGTGTTAGAGCGTAAAAAAATAGGATCATCGGCTATAACAATTTCTTTATACGGTGGTGCATTTATTGTTGGTATATTAACAACAGCCGCAAGTGCGATATTGTATGAAATCATAGGTTTAACGATGGCACTTGTTATTGCCGTTATTTATATCGGCTACGGTATTATTATTAGCTATTTAAAGAAAAATGAAGTACTAACAATATTTGTAGCGTTTACATCATTATTACTACCGTATTTACTAGAATATATGGATTTTAGTCCTGTTATCATCTTAATCTATGTGGTTGTGCTATTTATGATGTTGCAATTTGTCATTCTTCAACACAAGCAGAAGTCGGCATTCTATCTAGCAACCTTTTTCTCTTTGCTAGCTGTCAGCATTATAGCGTTTATGAACCATGACAATCGAGTTATTTTTGCAATAGGTTTCCTTGTTGTTCTAACTATTTTTTACACGAGTTGGTGCCGATTATATAATGCAGAGTCTAAACTGAAAAATATTCATGTCGGACTCCAATTCAGTCTAGGAACTTTTAGTTTATTACTCCTGAATTTTATTATTAGACCAATTGAATATAGCGAAGCAATACTACTCATAGTAGTCAGCTTGTTTGCAGCTGTAGCGGGTTATGGCTATAAGCAAAAATGGCAGGAGGCATTTGATAGTGCCGTAACACTCGCATTTATTACACTATGTAATATGCTACTAGTTATGAATTTACCAGGGGGAGTAGATCAATTGCTCATCCCGTTCATCACCTTTGCAGGCGTTATGATGAGTTTACGATTACGAGCAAGTATGATGAAGGTTGTCGGCTCATTTTCATTTACAATTACACTCGCTTTAAATTTTATTATTCATGAGCCGACACCATTCTTCAGCATAGATCATATTAGCTTGATCATGCCGGGAATATATCTCCTGATCATTTATGTATATGCGAGACGTCCAAAAGAGACACTGACATCCTTCGAAAAGTTTGTGAAGGAAATGTATGTGGTTGATATTTTAGCAGTTATTACGGCTGGTTATTTCTTAGCCTATATCGGAAAGCTGGATGGATTGTACTTTGCAAGTGTTGGTAATATCCCGCATCTAACGTGTTTAATCCTCGCTGTACTTTTCGCGGGATCACTTTTAGTACCAACAAAATACAAGGGGCGTGCATTAACACCAGTCCTTGGTGGATTTTTCGTTCTCTTCACCGTAATGCTTGAAATTATTCCGTACAATATGCAAGGTGTCGAGTGGCTAAATATAGTAACAAGAATCGTGTATATTGCTGTAATCGTAGTAATTATGATTGATGTACTGATGAAGGGCCGCATTTACCAAATCTATCAAGAGCAAGCGGAGAAACTTCTAGACCAAATTGTAAGTGCAGGTGTTGTGCTTACGATGATATCGGTTTGGGGTCTTATATATCAACTTTCTTATAATAGTTTGCTTGATTGGAAACTAAGCATTGCCTTTTCAACGATTACAATATTCCTGACAGCGAGTATTTCACTATGGCTTAGCACTGTACGTAACTTGCAAACATTACGCCTAACAGGTTTTGTCATCTTAGTGATTGCGTTTATTAAGCTTATATTCTTTGATTTATCCGCTTTAGACTTATTAATACGAGCTATCCTGTTTATTTCGATAGGTGGGATTGGGTTGTTGTTGTCGGGTAGGTTGTTAAAAAAATAAAAAGAAAAGAGATTCCAATGTAGTATTGGAATCTCTTTTTTAATTATTGTTCTAATAACCCATTTTCTTTCATCAAGTTATTTGCATCTCCAATTTCAATATAACCTGATGAAGGTGGGTGGATAGTGCTTTCGGTAAACGTAACAGAGGTACCTCCATTTGCTGTTAAATTATCACAAATGATAGCCCCTTTAATGTGAGCACCGTCTTCTAAAGTTACCGTTGCATTCGGTGCGACTATGTGCTGACCGATTGCGTTAGTACCTCCTTTAAATCTTACCTTATTTGAACCAGTGTAAATGTTACCGGTTATCCCAACGCCGCCAGTAAACGTTAAGTCAGCTTGTTTAGAATACAATGAAGCGGCTGTTTGGGTTTCGTTTGCGATAGTGATGGGAGAGGAACCGTTATAAAAGAGGTTTATTTGATTAGCATTCCCATTTTTATTTAAAGAGCCCTTTAAATTAAAAGTATTATTTATATATATATTTAGTTTTCCACTACCAATGATTTTAATATGACCTTGTAAAATACTCAAATCTTCAATATAAAGATTTTTATCAGTATCACCAACATTTATTGTTAGTGTATTGTTTTGATCAACTTTGAATTGTTTAAAACGAGTGTCCTCTGTTAAATGCAATGTATAGTTATTAGTCATCCAATTATCAGCTAAAAAATTCCCATTGTTTATTATTAAAGTTTTATTTTGATTTTTGGAAATTTCCTCATTTGATGGTGTCGATAGTTGAGACAATTGTTGCATCTTTTCCTCGGGAAATGGAGGAAGGATAGTTGTGCCTGGATACGTAATGCTATTAGTGTGCTTTTCACTTAGATTTCCCATCCAAGAAGGATATTGAAAATTTCCGCTAGGGGCGCCAACAGTACCTGTAATAGAAGAACCGCCATCTAATGAAATTATACCGATATCAGTCGCTGCATTACCGTTAATCGTTGCACTTCCTGTTAACGTTATATCACCTTTTGTTTGTACAGCGAATTCAGGTGTGAATGTATTAATATTATCATCACCATTGTTGTTGGTCGTTTTTTCAATATCAAGTATGAAATCTATAGTTTGTTTTAACTCTCTATTCTGAGAAGGAGATTCGTCAAAAAATCCAATTGAGCTAATTGAGTAGCGTAAATATTTGTTAGGATCTTTTTGCAACGTGACTTCTGCGATAGGTGTTTTTCCAAGTTGCATTTCAAAATTGTTAAAAATAGTGGGGTTTGGTTTTAAAAGTTGGTCCATAAGAGCTAGAATATTTTCTTCATATAATTCTTTAAACTTTTCGTATGTTTTATGTTTATTAGGTAGACGATTATATTCTTCTTTCGCTAATTGATAAGCTTCATTTGCTTTTTCTTTTAATATAGCTTTTTCGTAATTAATACCTGCCTCAGCAATATAAAAAATTGATTGATCTTCTCGTTCGTGTTTTGAGATTTTAAGAGTATTTGTTGATACTACAAGTAAACCCAACCCTAAAACGGTTACTAATATAATTGCTAAGAATACCAATGGGAATGTAAAACCATCTTCATTAAAACATTTTTTTTTCAATTTCTGCATTAATCACCCCTCCTAAAAAATAGCTGTGTAGAAATTCTGTGACCGTTTTTGTTCTCTATATAAAAAGTGATTGAATCGGAATTATTGATTAGTGTGAAAATCGTAATATTAGTTGCAATAACTTCGTTGTTCCGGCTCACGGTATTGTTTTCGTTATTAAATGAATACGTATATTGAACGGAGTAATCTTCGTTTTTAAATGTTGAATTGTTCGAATCGTATGTAACCGTTCTTCTCATATCTTTTGTAAGGAGCTTTAAAACGTAGGACAATTCTGTTAGCTGTTCATTATTGGAAAGCTGTTTGTTGTTTGTTTCGCTGCTAGATACAAGAATGCTCATTAGAATTGTAGAAGCGATGCCTAAAATAACAATAACGGCAAGTACTTCAACAAGTGTAAAACCACGATTATTGATTAATATCCTCATAAGCTCACTTCCTACTATAAATATTCTCCATTGTGCTTTTCAAAACATCATCCTTATATGCTTTTATGATTATGCTATCTAGTAATTCAAGTTGGCAATGGCGCTTAATAGTTAATTCGAAAAGTACATCATTTTGTTGTTTTTCAAAAGTCCAAATTGTGGAAAATTCAATATCATCTATGTTATTGCAAGTAGCGGTTTGTGGTGGGCCATTACTTTTATAATTTAAGCTTGAAGCTAATTGTTCCTCAGTTTTGCCCTTTATTTTTTTAAATACATTTTCCATTTCCATTTGAGCTAGATAGGTAGAATCGATTATCGTGCTTGAGGTTTTAGAAGTTTTGTTTGATTGAACAAAGAGTCCAAAGAATGACAGCAGTATTATTGTAATTAAAATAAGGGAAGAGAATACTTCAATTAATGTAAATCCTTTGTCGTTTTGCATAATTTTTTTCAATAATATCGCTCCTTTCAATATGTTTTCTATTTAAAGTAACGAATTATTATATTCACTTATTTATATAGTGAAAATGGTGTAATCCGTATTACCTAATTCAGAGTGTGTGTATTGATGATACTACATTATCCCTATTGAAAAGTAGTCTATTTTTCGAATATTTTCCATAAAACAAGGAAAAATTTTTAATGAATTGGTATAAAAGTAGTGTGAAAGAATAAAATTTGTAGTATCCTTTATCTCGAGATGTGTATATAGTTGTGGATTGATTAAAAGTATTTAAAATTAGAAAAGGAGGGGCAGGCTTGTGAAAAAATACATAACATTAGCGATTTTATTAATTGGTACTGTAATAATTGTTGCGGTCTGTCTGCCGAATTTTATATTAAATGCAACTGTTCTCGCTAAGGGAGAGATAGAGGGATCGACGATTGGTGGTATCGAAATTGAAGGTATAAAACTTTCTAGTTTAAAATCGACCTTACAATCAGCGGTTACTGCGTGGCAAGAGACGGAAATGGAAGTTAGTGGTGGGGGAAATGATACAGCCATTGATTCTAAGCAAATTACTTTTGATATTGATGCTGCGATTGCTCAATTTGAAAGCCAGACAAAAAAGCCTTGGTATGCATTTTGGCACAAGGAAAAAATTGTACAAATTCCAATCCCGATAACTATTAGTGATTCAATTACTAAAAAAATTGAGTCTGTTGCTGTTTGGGAAACAGAAGAAACGTTGAGCAATATAGAAATGCAGGCTAGTTACTTGCGAAATCATGATGTTAAAGCAGTCATTAATCATAATTTTGAGGCAACGGATGAAAGAATCGGCTTTCAAATTGCTGATTTACCATCAGAAGTGCGGGGGATTTCTAAAATAATTTCATTATTAAATGAGGTGATGATAAGTCCAGATCAATCTATGTCGTTACTTACTTTATTGGGAGAACAAGCAGATGAAGTAAATAAAGTTGGCTTAGATTTTCTAGCATCGATGCTTTATAGTGTACTACTTCAAACAGATTATGAAATTGTAGAAAGGCATTCTCAACAAGTCATACCTTCGTACTTACAGCAAGGTATTGACGTAGATGTAAACCCTATTTTAAAAAGGGATCTCCAGTTTATGAATAAATCTAATAAACCTGGACAACTGAAAACAACGCTCGAGGGAAATAAATTGAAAATAGAACTCTTTGCACCAACAAAGGACAAGGAGATTACAGTTCGTGTAAGCAAAGATAAAGTTGTTAAACCACGTATTATTTATCGCTATTCGGATGAATTAAAGGCTGGTCAAGAGCGTGTAGAGCAAGAAGGTCAAGAAGGTGTTCGAATTGAGGTTTACCGTTCGATTGTAGAGAACGGTGCAACGAAAGAAGAATTAGTAAGCAAAGATTACTATGCACCACAAAATCGGATAGTGACTCGTTCATCGAAAGAGCCTGTCACTGAGAATGTTCCAACACAAAATGAAGGGACATCAGATCCAGATTTACAAATGGATTTAAATGGAGATGGCTTACCAGATACTGAAGCATCAACTACAGTCAATACTACACAAAAAGATGGACCTGAAATTGTTTATGGCTACTATGACAAGGGTGGTAACTTTGTACAAACAAGTCCTTAGTGAATGAGGGGGTTAGCATGTGGTAGCAAAGGCAGGGCGTAAACGTTTAGGAGATTTACTTGTTGAATCAGGCGTAATTACAGCAGAGCAATTGGATTACGCATTAAAAACAAAAATGAGAAATGAAAAGTTAGGGGATTTTCTTATTAAAGAAAATTTCTTAACTGAGCAACAACTTATTGAAGTACTAGAATTTCAGCTTGGTATTCCACATATTAGCTTAAATCAATTTTCTATAAGTCCTGAATTATTGCAATTAATTCCAGCAGAGCTTGCGAAGCGGACAAATATTATGCCAATTCGTAAAGAGAAAAATAAATTATTTATCGCAATGGAAGATCCTATGGATTATTTTGCAATAGAGGAAGTACGAATGACAACCGGCTGTCAAATAGAGACGAGTATCGCAGCCAAAGATGATTTATATCGCACGATTACGAAATACTATGATTTACAGGAATCTATGGATGCAGCGCTATTAGATATTGGTGCGACGGTGACTGATACCCAGGAAGAAATTGAAAATGAAGATTCTCCGATTGTTCGATTAGTGAATCAGATCATAGCGAATGGTGTAGCACAGCGGGCAAGCGATATTCATTTTGACCCACATGAAACGGAACTACGTGTTCGTTATCGAGTAGATGGTGTTCTTCGTACGGAACGATCATTGCCCAAGCATATGCAAAATGTTGTGCTAGCTCGTATAAAAATTATGGGTAACTTAAACATTACTGAAAACCGTATTCCACAGGACGGTCGTATTAAGACCAATGTTAATTTCAGACCTGTAGATATTCGATTATCGACATTGCCAACCGTTTATGGAGAAAAGGTCGTTATGCGGATTTTAGATTTAACCAATGCGGCAAATGATATTGAAAAACTAGGATTTAGTGAGTGTAATGAGGCTCTTTTCCGCAAAATGATTGCTCATCCAAATGGCATTATGCTTATCACTGGACCAACAGGCTCAGGTAAGTCTTCCACTTTATATGCTGCTCTTTCTCATTTAAATGAGGAGGGGGTTAATATTATTACGGTAGAGGACCCTGTGGAATATCAATTAGATGGCATCAACCAGATCCAAGTAAAGGAAGAGGTTGGTTTAACATTTGCGATCGGGTTACGTTCGATTTTACGACAGGATCCTGACATCGTAATGATTGGAGAAATTCGTGATCTTGAAACGGCACAAATTGCCGTTCGTGCTTCATTGACTGGGCATTTGGTATTAAGTACTTTACATACAAATAATGCGGTAGAATCCATTTCGCGCTTACACGATATGGGAATTGAACCATTTCTTTTATCCTCATCGCTTATAGGGATTATGGCACAACGGTTAGTACGTAGAGTCTGTCGAGATTGTGCAGAAACGTATGTATTTACTACACGTGAACTCGAAATACTAGAGGAAAATGGTATAGAAGGTGTAACCCATGGTAAAAAGGGGCGCGGATGTCCCGCTTGTAATCATACTGGTTATCGTGGACGGATGGCTATTCATGAAATCTTACCAGTCGATCGACAAGTAAAAGACATGATATTAAGCCGTATGGGAGATATGGTTTTACAAGATTATATGAAGCAAAAGGGTTATCACACATTATTAGTAGATGGTCTTTTAAAGGTCGTAGCTGGACAAACGACCACATCAGAAATTTTACGCGTAGCAAGCGCAGACTAGGATGTGATATGGATGGAAGCATATTCAATTGTAGAATTGTTAACACGAGCATTTGAAGAAAAAGCATCAGATTTGCATTTAACAAAAGGCATTCCACCTGTCTATCGTATTCATGGAAAGCTCGAACAATATGGATCGAGGCCATTAGAAACTGAAGACCTGAAAGAAATGGTAAAAGATATTCTTCCAGCTCATAAAAAGCAAGAATTTGAAGAAAAAGGTGAGACTGATTTTAACTTTGCATTGCCTGGGAAATGTCGATTTCGTGTAAATGCATATCATCAACGCAATGAAGTAACGGTTGCGGCTCGCTTAATTGAAGCAATAATACCTTCGATAGAATCACTCAATATGCCAGAGGTTCTGTATAAGCTTGCAGAAAAACCACAAGGATTGATTTTAGTCACAGGTCCTACCGGTTCAGGTAAATCAACGACGTTAGCAGCAATGATTGATCATATAAATGAGACACGTTCGAAGCATATTATTACGTTGGAGGATCCAATCGAATATTTGCATACGCATAAAAAATCAATGATTAATCAACGTGAAGTGGGTGTAGATACAATGAGCTTTGCGAATGGTCTTCGTGCTTCTTTGCGTCAGGATCCCGATATTATTTTAGTCGGTGAGATGCGAGACTATGAAACGATTTCAACAGCTATAACTGCCGCTGAAACGGGACATTTAGTGATGGCGACACTGCATACAAGCAGTGCAGCAACAACGATTGATCGCATTATTGATGTGTTTCCACCACATCAGCAAAGCCAAATTCGTGTGCAGCTTGCGAATGTCCTTCAAGGGATTATTTCACAGCGATTATTTGTACGAAAAGATGTAAAAGGGCGTATCGCTGCAACAGAAATTTTAGTACAAGCACCTTCTATTTCAAACTTGATTCGTAACGAAAAAATTCATCAAATACCAAGTGTTATGCAAACAAGTAAGGCGCTAGGGATGCATACTTTAGAGTCATCAATGCAGCACTTAATCGCAACAGGAAAAATTGCTCTAGAGGATGCAAGACCCTATATGAACGCTGGTGATTATAGTTGACTGTTTTTCGTTATAGTGGTCGTACAAAAACAGGTGCTCCTAAAAAGGGCATAATTGATGCACCAAGTAAAAAGGTCGCCATTGAGAAACTTCGCACACAGGGCATTAATGCACGTGAACTTCAGGAGTCCAACAGTATTTTACATAAGGATATTTCTTTAGGCAAAAAGGTGAAACACCAAGATTTCGTTATTTACTGTCGGCAATATGCGACTTTAATTCGTGCAGGTATATCAGTTGTAGAGGCGACACATATTTTAGGCGAACAAACTAAAAGTAAGCCATTAAAACGGGCATTAAAGCAAGTGGAAGAGGATTTACGTAATGGTACATCATTTTCAGATGCAGCAGATAAGCACCCGAAAGTCTTTCCAGTGCTTTTTGTGAATATGATGCGTGCGGGTGAGGCAACGGGAAGTATTGATGATACATTAGATCGCTTAGCTGGCACACTTGAAAAACAGTACAAAATCAAGAAGAAAATACAATCGACTATGATTTATCCAGCGATACTATCGTTTTTAACGGTAGTTGTTGGGATGTTTTTAATGATTTTTATTGTACCAACATTTATGGAAGCATTTAAGGATATGGATTTAGAAATGCCATTCATTACAGTTATCGTCGTAGGTATTAGTGATTGGCTCATCGAATTTTGGTACTTCATTATGTTAGCGCTAATTGTGCTAGTAGTTGGGTTTCACTTTTTCTATAAAAATAATAAAGAGTTTCATTTTACAGTGAATATGTTTCTACTGCGAATGCCTATATTTGGGCAACTATTACAAAAAGATGTGATAGCCCGAATGACGCGAACATTATCCACTCTTTTTAGTAGCTCTGTGCCGATTTTACAGGCACTGACCATCGCTGAAAAAGTTGCTGGTAATCCTGTGATTGGGAAAATTGTTCTAGAGGCTCGTGATAATTTGGAGAAGGGTGGTACATTATCGGAGCCACTCGAAAAAAGCTGGCTCTTTCCACCACTTGTGACTCAAATGACCGCCATAGGTGAAAAAACAGGTTCACTAGATTATATGCTAGAAAAAATCGCTGACTTTTATGAGGAAGAAGTAGATCGTGCGGTCGATACACTGAAATCTTTAGTCGAGCCCCTTATGATACTTGTGCTCGCTTTCGTTGTCGGTATTATCGTAGCGGCTATTTTCCTACCTATGTTCCAATTATATGAAAATATGTAAATTTTAAATATCGATAGATTTAAGAAAGATTTTAAGGAAGTTCGTGTATTTACACTTCAAATAAAAAATATAAGGGGGAAACCTACTATGTTTAAAAAATTAGTAAACAAAAAACGACTTAACAATGAGAAAGGTTTAACATTAATCGAGCTATTAGCGGTAATTGTAATTCTTGCTATTATCGCAGCGATTGCCATTCCTGCGATTGGTAATATCATTAATAAATCTAAAGACCGTGCGATTCTAGCGGAAGCTTCGAACGTCCTTGCAGGAGCAAAAATTGCCTATGCTGATGGAGTTTGTGATGGTAGTAATAGTACAGGTGGTAAAGAATGTAATAATGATAAATTAAAAGATTTTGTAGAAGGTATTGATTTGCCAACAGGTACTTTAGTGACTTATAGCGAAAAAGACAAAGAATGGAAAATCACTTATCCAAGGTTTAAAGATATTAAATTAACAGATTACAAAATTACAAATAATATAACAACTGAAAAAGACTTAAATATAAAATTAACAAATGCAGGAGGAAATACAGGAGGAAATACAGGAGGAAATTAAAGAAATTCAACACTATAATCAGTCCTCCCAACCCACTCAGAAACGTTAATCTTTAACGTTTCTGGCTGGGAAATGGATGACTAATTAAGAAAATCATTGAATCAGGATAAGGAGGTCTTTTCACATGTTCAGAAGAAAGAAAAAATCGCACGTTTCAATTGAATTAAAGGATTATGTGCTTCGTGCGATTGTGGCGAAAGGACCAGAGCCTAGTCAGTGGGAGGGATATGAATATCCTCTAGCTGCGGGCATCGTTGAAAATGCGGCCATTATTGATGAGGTAGCACTTTTTGAAATTATCAAAGAACAGGTAGTGAAATGGACGGGGAAAAAACAGCCTGTACGTATGTTTGTACCTGATACGACGGTACTTTTAAAAAGTTTTGAGCATCCGAAAGATATTGAAGTAGCTGAACTGCGTGGTTATGCAGAGATGGAGTTAGGACATTCCATTCATTTACCTTTCCAAGAACCGCTTATTGATGTTTATGATGCCGATCCTGAGGATGGTAAGGCAATGCTATTTGCAGCACCGTCAGAGGAAATTACGAAAATGGTAGGCATGCTGCTAGATGTTTCTTTAGATCCAGAAGCTGTAGACATTCGGGCATTATGTAATATTCGATTATTGGAGCATATGACATTGTTAGCTCAAGATAAAACATATTTAATTGCCGACTGGTCAATAAATGAGCTTTCCATCAGTATATTTTCGCTAGGACAGGTTGAATTTTTACGTTATCAATCGATTGAAACCAATTTATCGCAATGGCAGGGCAAACAAGAAGGTGAATTTAGTTATCAATTTGAATATAGTGACAAGACGGATGATTATCATATGGTTGTAATGGATCAAGTTTTAGAAATTGATCGGATGATGAATTTTTTTAAATTTTCTTTACATAAAGGTGAAAAATCGGTGGATGAAATCATTATTCTTGGTGATAATCCACAGTTAACATCCATTAGTAATTTATTAGCTTCTAATTTAGCGACACCTTTGACAATTGTTGATGGCGCAAAAATAGCGAAGTTTTTTCCATCTTTTAAAAAGGAATTTTCAACATTGCTTGGCTTAGCTTTAAAGGAGGTTAAATGATGGTACCAGATATTAACCTTTTACCGCAGCTTGAAAAAAGAGCAGACTCTCCAAAGCTGTTCTATAGTTTGCTAATACTAGTAGTCGGTATCGTCCTTACATATTTCGTGTTTTTATATTTTACGGCGAAAAGTGATCTCTCCATACTACTTGAGGAAGAACAATCTTTAACAACACAGGTTGACCAATTACAGCAAGAGCTGGAGACAAAACAAAATGTCAATCAAGGGTCATTGGAAGAGTCAATGCAATTTGTGCAAAGTGTTTCGTATCCAGTTACGCCATTAGTGGATGAAGCACAAAAATTATTACCAGCCTATTCGAAATTACGTGGTTATGAATTTGGACAAGATTCAATTAACATTACGGTTGACTTCGAATCAATGCCTGACATTTCTAAATATGTAGAGAGACTTTTAGGTAGTCTTTACTTTACAGATGCACAAATCAACTCCATTTCTAACTTTTATGTGCAAGTTGGTGGACAAAAGGAGCTAACACCAGAACAAAAATTTAAAGAAGTTCCTCGTTACTCCGTGTCAATTACAGCGACCATTGATCAAATGTACTTAGCTGGAGGTCGAAGCTCGTGAATAAGCTAACAAGTAGTAAAAAATCATCTATTATGCTATTAATAGCCTTAATAGTAGCTGTTTTATTTGCATTATATTACTATTTGCTTTTACCTAAAATGAATGAAGTTGAATCGAAAGAAAGCGATGTGGAGCAACTTCAACAACAAATAACTAGTTTACAAGGGCAACTAGCTAAGTTCGATGAAAAGCAAGGTGTACCTACCTCAAATCTTTTAGCGATGAGACAAAAACTTCCGGAATCTAGAGCGATTGAAAAGATAGTTTTAGATTTAGCTGAGATTGAAGAAGTAACAGGGGCACGTATTGAGTCAATGGAAATTAATAATGATGATACATCTGTAGCACAATCAGATGTATCTGATCCGAACATGGTTGAAAAAGCGGATGCAGAAGTAAATGGAGAACAAGAAAAAAATGCGGAGGAGGAAACCCCCATTTCTTCTATTGCAAAAGAATCACTTCCTGCTAATTTAAAATTAATTACCTTTAATTTAGAGGTCGCTGCTCTAAATCTTAAATCTCAAGAAAGCTTTTTAAAGGAAATTGAACAACTAGAGCGTGTGATGAAAACGGATGCCATTAATATTACTATACCGGGTGAACAGGATCAGTTGGAGAAGGACGCTGATTTAACGATAAAATCTACCATACAAGTAACAACGTTCTATTATGAAGGACAACAATAAATTTAACTTCTTTCAGCAGTTGTCCCAAACACCTGTCGCTACGCTTTCGCAAAAAAACATCTGCAGGCCTATGCGTAAAGTCGATTCCGGACACAATTATGCCGAGGCACAATGAATGGACGCGCATACTTCAAATGTATGGGCGTCTATTAGTATAGGAGGATATAAAATGGAGATTGCTTATACAATTACAGTTTTTATATTTGGGCTCGTTTTAGGCTCATTTTTTAATGTAGTTGGCTTACGTGTGCCTTTGAAGGAGTCCGTTGTGCGTCCACCCTCACATTGCACTTCTTGTAAGCGGCAGCTGACGGCAGCTGATTTGGTACCTGTTTTGTCCTATGTAGTTTTAGGTGGAAAATGCCGTAGTTGTGGGCAAAAAATTTCTTGGATTTATCCACTGATGGAACTAATAACAGGCGTATTATTTGTATTTGCGTATTGGAAATTGGGCTTTAGTACAGAATTTTTCGTAGCATTATTATTCATCTCATTATTAGTTATTATTGTTGTGTCGGATTTTGCGTATATGCTTATTCCCGATAAAGTGCTATTATTCTTTTTACCATTGCTAGTTTTTGGACGCGTGATATCTCCTTTGTCTCCGTGGTGGGACAGTATAGTTGGTGCTTTGGTAGGTTTTGGCATATTATATTTGATAGCTGTTTTATCAAGAGGTGGAATGGGTGGAGGCGATATTAAATTATTCTTTTTACTTGGTCTCGTACTCGGTACAATACATGCAATTCTTACGCTATTTATAGCCGCTGTGATTGGCATGATTGTTGGGATAGTTGTGTTAAAGGTACGCGGGCAGGGGAGAAAAACGCCTATACCATTCGGACCTTCTATTGCTTTAGCTGCTATTATTATCTATTTCTATGGGGATGCGTTGATGAATTGGTATCTTGGATTTTGGTAATTTATCGTTTGGGGGATTTCTTCAATGATTAATAGTCTTCAAGCTTTGATTGGTAGTTAATGCAAGATAAAGATCATGGAGGGGATAAGATGAAACCAATTATCGGTATAACGGCTTTTGCGGAGGATGATTTGTCCTCAAGATTAAATGCTGCTTATAGCAAAAGTATAATTGAAGCTGGGGGTGTACCACTTATAATTCCGATTGGAGTTGAAGAGGATGTAGCACAAATTTTATCGTTGACGGACGGATTATTATTATCGGGTGGCTATGATGTCCATCCATTCCTCTTCGACACAGAACCTACACCAAAGTTAGGGAAGGTTCATCCTGAACGAGATTCAGTGGAGCTTGCTTTAATTAATGCGGCCTATATTCGAAAAATGCCGATTCTCGGAATCTGTCGAGGGCTTCAAATACTAAATGTTGCGTTTGGGGGCACTCTCTATCAGGATATTGACAGTGAATATCATAGTAAAAAATTAATAAAGCATACGCAACAAGCGGCACGGGGCGTTCCTACACATCATGTTCATCTAACACCGGATACATTATTAACAACGATTATCGAGGAAGAAAAAATTGCGGTGAATTCATTTCATCATCAGGCAATAAACGTAGCAGCAGAAAAATTGAGAGTGGTAGCCAAATCAAGTGACGGAATTGTTGAAGCGGTAGTACACGAAGATGCACCATTTTGTCTAGCAGTACAGTGGCATCCTGAAGAGCTGGCCATTGCAGGAGATGAAGTATCTAAGAAATTATTTACTGCATTTGTAAAGGCGAGTTTGAAATTCAAGGTAGAGGCATAAAACTTTATAAGCATTATATGGCATAGGACGGAATTTAACTAAAGAAATTGCTAGAGGGAAGAATCCATTATAAAGTGGGTTCTTTTTTAGTATATAAAATAGCACTTGAAAATAAGAAAAAGAGGTATATGCCCATTTGCGAACATAAAATCCTCTTTTTAAACGTTGCTATTGAGATACTTTTAATGAACACGACGATAAAGACCTACAACATGGCCCAATATAGAAACTTGGTCTACGATAATTGGCTCCATTGTTGCGTTTTCAGGCTGTAAACGGAAATGACTTTTTTCTTTAAAGAAACGCTTTACAGTTGCTTCATTTTCTTCAGTCATTGCTACGACGATATCACCATTATCAGCTGTTGATTTTTGTTTAACAATCACTAAATCTCCGTCTAAAATGCCAGCTTCAATCATTGATTCACCCATAATTTCTAGCATAAATAACTGATCTTCACTTGTACCATAAATATCAGGTAGCGGGAAATATTCATCGATATTTTCAACAGCAGTTATCGGAGAACCAGCAGTAACCTTCCCAACAAGTGGGACATGTATAACATGTTGCTTTTGAATAGAATCCTCAGGCTCTAGAATTTCAATGGCACGTGGTTTAGTTGGATCGCGTCGAATTAAGCCTTTTTGCTCCAAACGAGCTAAATGTCCATGAACTGTAGAGCTTGAAGCAAGTCCAACTGCTTCACCAATCTCACGTACAGATGGTGGATACCCCTTTGCGCGTACCTCTTCTTTAATGAAATCTAATATGGCCTCTTGTCTTTTCGAAACTTTTTTCATGATTGCTCACCTCTTTTTTTCTTAGCATTCTACTTATTAATAGTATAGCAGAATGCGAACACTTAAGCAAACATAGGTTCGAAAAGTGTTTGACAAAAACGTTTGTTCGCATTATTATAAGAACATATATTCCGAACAAACATTCTTAAAAAGGGGTTATACATATGAACTGGTTTAAAAAAAATCCACATATTACAACATTATTAGGAGCTTGTCTACTATTTACAGCATATCTTTTTATAACAGATCCAGGCGATGTTACATACGCAGAAATTGAAATCGAACATGGTGATAGCTTATGGTCGTTAGCCGAACAATACCGTGGTAAAATGAAGTCGGATGATTGGATTAAGCTTGTTAAGGCAGAAAATGAATTATCGAACGTACGAATTATTGCAGGTAATTCTCTAGTGATTCCAGTAGTGGGTGACGAACAACCCCATCCTATAAATTCAATTGAAATTGCGAGAAATGTGAAATGATAACTAAACAACAATCGGCTGTTGTCTATTGCCGTGTGAGTACAGAAAAAGAGACGCAAAGCTCCTCGTTAGAGCGACAGGAAGAGGAGTTAGTACGCTATGCTAAAGAACAGGGCTACGAAGTGAAACGTGTTTTTAAGGATAAGCATAGCGGCTATGATGTGGAACGAGAAGGTTTATTAGAAATGCTCGATTTCATAAAAGAAAAAGATGTAACAGCATTATTTGTGCAGGATGAAACACGCTTAGGACGTGGAAATGCTCGAATGGCAGTTTTGCATTTATTGCAGAAAACTGCAACTAATGTTTTCTCTATGCGAGACGCTGGACCTGTACAATTAAATGAAATGGATACGATGCTCCTAGAAATTTTAGCAATTGTAGAAGAGTACCAGCGTAGAATCCATAATGCTAAAATACGCCGTGGCATGCGTCGGGCAGTTGAAAATGGTTACCGCCCTGAAAATAATTTATCGAATCGAGGAAATCCAAACGGACAAGAACGTAAAGATGTCCCAGTAGAAGAAATCGTCAAACTACGTATTAGAGGTTTCACATTTGAGGAAATCGCTGTGACTCTTAGGGGGCTAGGCTTTGACGTAAGCAAAGCTACTGTCCATAGGAGATACCGGGAACATTTAGAGGGAAACGAAATAAAGTAACGTTTTAATCAGTGGGAGTTTTCCTACTGATTTTTTTCTTTTTAAGGATTCTAGATGAAGGTGGTGGATAGAATCGCCAAAATGACGGATAGAACATCGAAAGACGTGGATAGAATCGCCAAAATGATGGATAGAACAGCGAAAGACGTGGATAGAATCGCCGAAATGACGGATAGAACAGCTAAAGTAGTGGATAGAATCGCCGAAATGATGGATAGAACAGCCGAAGAATGTCCAACAGATTGGATATTTGGAAATAAAATAAGAGAAGTAGCGATTTCTACCTCTCATGCTCAATAATCTCGATAATGTTGGGAAAAGTAATTTTCTATCTTTTACTGTAGTAATCTTTTATATCAATTAGAGCTATTTCGTTATTCTCGGTACCAATTTTCATCAAAAGAGAGATGTAGGGCTTTGCCAACTGTAATACCAAATTGTATAAAACCTCTACCTCTTGCAGTTATGATGTTTCCATCTTGTACAACTAGGTCTTCCGTGAAATGGTTAAGATCGAAGAAGTCTAGTTTTCTTATACCTTCTAGCGGCAATCCAACAGTATACTTTTTGTTTTTTAATACTCCGGCTTTTGCTAAAAGAGATGGGGAGCTAGAGATACTTGCAATGATTATTCCTTTGGTATTCGCATAACTAATAAAATCAATTAAATCTTGCTCATTTATTAAGGAAGCTATATCCATACACCCAGGTAGCAACAAGCAATCAATTTCGTCAAGATTAATTTCATTTATTTGTGTATCGGCTATACAAGATAGCCCAGATTCTCCTTTAATTTTTTCATTGTTTAACCCAACTGTAACAATGGATTTATCTCCTTGCATTAATATAGATAATGCTACACTCAATTCATATTCACTAAATTGGGGATACAATAATATAGCGGTCTTTTTCATGTAATTCTCCCATCTATTTTAATACGAAGATTAATAACTCGACATAGCAGAATAATGAAAGTTATCTTATACCCATTCCTCATCTAAGACAGCATAGTAGTATTCATCCCACCACTCATCTTTGTGTGGTATACACTTTTTAAAATAACCTTCGCGTCTCATGCCGATTTTCTCCATCACTTTATAGGAAGGAATATTTTCAGGCTGGCATGTAGCAATAATTCTATGAAGTTTCATTTCTTTAAATCCGTAGTCCAGTACAGCTTTTGCTGCTTCAGATGCGTATCCATTGTTGTAATAGCTCGGATTCAATACCCAGCCAATTTCGTACGTATGATCACCAAAGTATTGATGGAAAACAATATGACCAATAACAAAATTTTCACTTAGTAAAATAATAGGGAAGTGTTTTGCTTCTTCACCGCTATTTTCTGAAACAAACTTTTTTGCTTGCTCCTCATTAAAAACGCCTTCTGGAATATACTTCATCACAGTTGGATTTGAAGTATATTCATAGACAGCTTGCCAATCGTGAACTTCGAAATCTCTTATTAATAGTCTGTTTGTTTTGATAAACATTTCATTTTCCCTCCTGTAATGAAATTTCACAGTAGTTTCTTCTCTTAATAAAAAATTATAGGATATTATTTTTATTTATTAGCTCATCAATCTTTTTATTCATTTTTTTCACTTCGGATTGGTTATATAAATAAAAAAACAGCCAAATAAGAGTAAAGAGCAAAACACTAAAAAATAGCATTAAAATAGTTATTGCTAGAGATGATGTTGGAAGCCAATTTAAAGATAGCGCAACAACAATAAAAGTACCTATAGAAATTGTAAAATGGATAGCTGTTTGTAGTAAAAACGTTAAACGTTCTACTTGGTAAATATCGGATGGTAATACACAAGCTAGCCCCACGATAATTGAACCTAGAGCCTGATGTATAAAATCAGCCGTAATAGCTTCTAAAAATATATCTCCAAAAATCCAAGAACCAAAAAGATTAATCAAAACAAAAACTGTACACCCCATACTTACACCAAACACTACATTTTTAAAAAAATGCATATATCTTAAACCCCCAAACGCTTTTTAAATTGCTTTCGATAATTACGAGAAATAATTTCTTTGATTCCTAGAACTAGCTCAATTTCCATTGTTCCATTAAATGAAGCTTCGATATTTTTAACTTTTGCTAGATTGATAATTGCAGATTTAGAAATCCGAATAAAATTATTCCCTAATTGTCGCTCTAATTCATATAAAGGTTTATTTAAAATAAGACGATTTTCAGCTTCATCATATAAAGCTAATTCTCTGCCTTCCGTTCGAATAACAATTATTGAATTTGGATCAATGATATATGTTTTATTATTTGCTATCCCTGTTAAAATATGTTCTTCTTGCTCTTGTTGCAATAAAGAAATAGCAGCTTGTATCGTAGGCGTAAGTTTTGCTGTACAAATTGTTACGTGCGGCTCGTCATACTCTGAATCTATTTTTACCTCTATTTTCAGCTTGATCACCTCTTAAAAAAATTATAGCATATCCAGCATTTAGGGAAATGCAGGTCATACTTTGAAAAAGACATCTTAGACAAACAAAACAACATGTTACTCCGAACGTATTGTTGGCAAATATTTCGTTCGTTATATTGAGTTCAGGTAGGATGTACATCAAACGAAATAGAGGTCTAAACAAAATTAGACCATGAATTTTTCGAAGAAATGAAAATTTGGCTAGTTCATGGTTAGGAGGAGAGGGCTATTATGAATGAATTGACTACGTCAAGTGAAAGAAATAAAACTAGTTGGATCTTAGTAAGTATTTCAACGATGCTTACAGCTAGTATCATTTTTTGGTATTTTAATAATCCTGAAGGTTTTATTGAAGATGGAATTGGCTTTAGGGCAGAAGTATTTTCAAATATTTTTATTTGGATTTTTTCGCTTTTTATCATATCAGGATATATTGCTTATACAATTACTGCATTACCTTTCGTAAAAGCACATTTATTTACAATTTCTTGGCTTAAAGTAATTGGAATATGGGCTGCAATTGTAACAGGGATAGTAGAGGAAGTTGTTTTTAGGCATTTACTTATGGAATATTTATTAACTATTGGATTTTCAGATGTAACGCAAATATTAATATCAGGGATGTTCTTTGGAATAGCTCATGGTGTATGGATACTTTTAAAAGGGGATTGGAAGTTTGCGGTACCTGCAATTTTAAGTACCACGATTTTAGGTAGTCTTCTTGCGATGCTTTATATTATGGCTGGAAGAAGTACCTTTGCACCAATTCTCGCTCATATTTTAATTAACATGTTTATAGAACCATGGCTAATGCTATCTGCTGTTTCAGGAAAATGGGATAATAAATAAAGAACAAATTGATTATGTATATATATTTTTGAAACTAAGCTTACTAAATGTCCAAAATCTGCACTTATTATAAGAGAGTGTTTTTTATTTCCTGGTAATTGAATATTGAATGGGGTATCAAAAATTCGTTTTTCCCTACACTATATTTGTTAAAGAATAAACGGATACTAGAAAGGTTGGTATTACTGCATTTTCAGGGAATACATGCTATACTTTGCATACCATATTCATTAAGATATGTATTGAAAGGTGTGTAATTATGTTATCAAAAGAAAAAATTAACCGAATCAATGAACTTTCTGCTAAGTCTAAAAAAGGTACATTAACAGAGGCAGAGGCTAAAGAACGAACAGCGCTTCGTAAGGAATATCTAGATACATTTAGATCAACGATGCGTGATACAATTGAAAACGTAAAAGTGGTAGATCCTAAAGGAAATGATGTAACACCAGAAAAAGTTAAACAAGCGAAAAAAAATAAATTTCTAAATTAATGTGTCACATTTAAATCAATTACGCCTCGGCCTAATTGCGTCTGGATTTTGAATTGTGCATGCACAATTAATTCCTTTTAAAATCCGTGACATCCGCCGGGGGCATTATCTTTATTCAGTTAGTCTTGTACGGTTTCACTGCAGTGAAAATATTAAATTTAAAATAAATATTTCTACTGAATAAAGATAAAGTATGTAATAAAACTTAAATAGTATAACAAAAATATTGTTTTCTGAAGCAATGTTGACTAAACTGTATAAGAACAATATATAGGACGAGAAAGGATGTCACAAAATAATGACTCAACATGCGGATCAACTAGCGATTAATGCTATCCGAACTTTGTCAATCGATGCAATTGAAAAAGCAAACTCAGGTCACCCAGGTTTACCGATGGGGGCAGCGCCAATGGCTTATACGCTTTGGACAAAACAACTTCAACATAATCCGGCTAATCCAAAATGGTTTAACCGCGACCGTTTTGTACTTTCGGCAGGTCATGGCTCTATGCTTTTATATAGCCTACTTCATCTTGGTGGCTACGGCTTACCAATGGAAGAAATTCAAAACTTCCGTCAATGGGATTCATTAACTCCAGGACATCCTGAATATGGTCATACAGTTGGGGTAGAGGCAACAACAGGTCCTTTAGGTCAAGGTATTGCAATGACAGTTGGTATGGCAATGGCTGAACGTCACTTAGCAGGTACTTACAATAAACCAGGACATGACATCGTTGATCACTATACATTTGCACTTTGTGGCGATGGCGATTTAATGGAAGGTGTAGCAGCTGAAGCTATCTCTTTAGCTGGTCACTTAAAACTTGAAAAGTTAATCGTTTTATACGATTCAAACGATATTTCTTTAGATGGTGATTTAGAAAAATCATTCTCAGAAAATGTCCAAAAACGTTTTGAATCTTATGGTTGGAACTATTTAAAAGTTGCTGATGGTACTGATGTTGAAGCAATTAACGCAGCTATCGAAGAAGCAAAAAAATCAACTGGCAAGCCAACACTTATTGAAGTGAAAACTGTAATCGGTTTTGGTTCACCAAACAAATCAGGTAAAGCTGCTTCTCACGGTGCACCACTTGGTCAAGATGAGGTCGTTTTAACTAAAGCATCTTATGAATGGGCACACGAGCCATTCAAAATTCCTGCTGAAGTATATGATACATTCGCAGCAGCAGCTAATGTTCAAGGGGCACAACCTGAAGAAGCTTGGAATGCTAAGTTTGAAGCATATAAGCAAGAGTTCCCAGAATTAGCAGCGCAATTTGAAAACGCAATGAATGGTCAATTACCAGAGGATTTCGCTTCAGAATTACCAGTTTATGAAGTAGGTAAATCAGTAGCTACTCGTTCTTCTTCTGGCGATGCAATCAATGCAATTGCAAAGAAAACACCATCATTCTTTGGTGGTTCAGCTGACCTTGCTGGCTCAAATAAAACAACGATGAAAGACGCTGGAGATTTCTCTGCAGACGATTATGCTGGCCGTAATATTTGGTTCGGCGTACGTGAATTTGCAATGGGTGCAGCTATGAACGGTATGGCACTTCACGGTGGTCTTAACGTATTCGGTGGTACATTCTTCGTATTCTCTGACTATGTTCGTCCAGCAGTACGTCTTTCTGCATTAATGGGTCTTCCTGTTACTTATGTATTTACACATGACTCAATCGCTGTAGGTGAAGATGGTCCAACACATGAACCAATCGAACACCTAGCATCTTTACGTGCAATGCCAAATCTATCTGTTGTTCGTCCAGCTGATGCAAATGAATCAGCAGTTGCATGGGAGCTAGCAGTAGCATCTGAAAAAACACCAACTGTTTTAGTATTATCTCGTCAAAACTTACCTGTTCTTGACGCATCTATTGATACAGTACGTGAAGGTGTTACTAAAGGTGCTTATACAGTGTCTCCTGCTACAAAAGAAGTGGCAGATGCGATTCTAATTGCAACAGGCTCTGAGGTTTCACTTGCAATTGAAGCACAAAAAGCACTAAAAGCTGATGGTATGGATGTGGCAGTTGTTTCAATGCCATCTATGGATCGCTTCGAAAAACAAGACGCGGCTTACAAAGAATCTGTTCTTCCAAAAGCTGTAACAAAACGTCTTGCAATCGAAATGGGCTCATCATTCGGTTGGCATAAATACACTGGTTTTGAAGGAGACGTTCTTGCTATTGATAAGTTCGGCGCTTCTGCACCAGGTGAATTAGTAATGGAAAAATACGGATTCACAGTAGAAAATGTTGTAGCGAAGGTAAAAGCTCTGTAATTTATAAATACCGCAATACTCAGTAGGTTAAATCTCCTCTGAGTACTGCGGTATTTTTTCATGTTTAGAGGACTTCACTAAAGAAATCCAAATAGCTGCACAATGAATTAGTAGCATAACGACAAAACAGTAAAAGCCCTTGGAACTTCCTCCAATATTTAGCTCATCAACTATAATGCCACTAAACCAAAGAAGCTGACCTGTGACAATTACCGAGAGGCTTGCAAAAAGTATACAAAACCAAATAGATACTTTTTTTATAATCACGATAATGAGTAGCAAAACAGCGAAAAGTAGGGTAGTTTCAAAAATCGGATCAAGAAGTGAAAACGTATTTTCATTTACGAAATGCTTATAAGTAAATCGAGTATCCACACAACCCCTCCTTATAAATAATAACGTTTATGGTAATAAAAGGTTTCTTGGTGAAGGAATTTATCTGGTATTAATTTCCGTTTGGTATACAATGAGAAGAGTAGGAGGGCTATTTAAATGAACTCACAAGCTATACTCACACAAGTAAAGAAAACTTTCTCACAATTAGATTGTACTGGTGGCGGAGTTATTATTAATAAGCATGGTCAAACCGTATTAGAAGAATATTTTGGCATGCAAGGACAACACCAAGACGCAAAGAGCGTAGGAACACATACTCTTTTCCATCTTGCTTCTGTTCGTAAAACATATGTAGGTTTTGCTGTAGCGTATGCGATTTATCATAACTATATTGCCTCAATAGATGATCCACTAAGTGATTATTTAGAAAATGAAAAAGTTTTTGCCGATGTATCAATTAGACATCTACTAACACATACTCACGGCTTACGTCGTCAAAATGAAAAAATAATGAAGGAATTCGAAGCAGGCTATAATTGGGCATACCGAGATATTAATGTAGAATTACTTGCCAAAGTCATTTATAAAGTTACTGGAAGAACGATTGCAGAAATTGTAGATGAGCAAGTATTTCAGACATTGTCTTTTACTGAAACAAATTGGTTCGGTGAAAAAAACGAACAGCATATAGAAGTAATACATAATGATAGTCCATTTTGGTATGAAAGCGATGTATGTGATGGTAGCAAAATGAATATGTATAGCTCATTAAGAGAGCTAGCTAAGTGGGGACAAGTGCATCTTGATAAAGGGAAATTACATGGAAAACAAATTATTCCTGAAGATATCATACAGTTATTAACGACAATTCAATCCCCGAATACTAAACCAAAGAATTTGCCCACTAATGGACTTTTCTGGTTTATTCAGCCTCAACAGAGAGAAGGGGTTACAGAGTTAAGCCCGATATTACCAAAAGGAAGCTTGCAATTACTTGGTTACACAAGTGTTGCTTTATTAGTAATTCCAAAAGAAAATATTGTGGCAGTTCGTGGATTTAATAGCTTTGGTTCACCTGAAGGGTTTGATTACATTAAAGATATTCATGATTTTGGTTCAACAGTGTATAATTCGATTCTTTAACAGTAAAAGGAGAGCTAGTAATGAAAAAGTATAGCGTTGTTTTATTTGATTTAGACGGTACAATATCTGATCCTAAAATAGGGATAACTAAATCTGTTCAATATGCTTTACAAAAAATTGGTATAGTTGAGGAAGATTTAGATCAGCTTGAAACGTTTATTGGGCCTCCGCTGCAAGTATCATTTAGAGAAATATATGGATTGGATGATGTTCAAATACAGCAAGCGATTGCCTATTACCGTGAACGTTTTATCCAAAGCGGCATGTATGAGAATAAATTGTATCAAAATATATCCTCATTATTAGAGAGTTTACAGAAGGATGGATATCAGTTAGCAATAGCTACATCAAAGCCAACTGTATTTGCAGAACAAATTTTACAATATTTCAACCTTGAACATTTTTTTGACTTTGTAGCGGGTAGTAATTTAGATGGGACACGCTCAGCTAAAGGAGAAGTTATAGCATTTGTACGCGAACATTTTAATGAAGTAAGTCACGATAAATTTATGATGATTGGGGATCGTAAATACGATATTGTCGGGGCACATGAAAATCAAATTGATTCTATCGGTGTTACTTATGGCTATGGCTCACTTGAAGAATTAACGGATGCACAAGCAACATACATAATTAACAGTGTAAACGAGCTGCAAGAACTTTTTAACTTCTTTCAGTACGATGCAATTATGCCGAGTCATAATTGATTAGAAAAAATACGAAACTGCATTTGTAGAAATGCAGTTTCGTATTTTTGTGGGGAAAATAGCCGAATCGCTGATAAATCAAACGATCCATGAAAAACTTACTTCGCTAGCCCGTTTTGAAAAGCGTAGACTACTGCTTGTGTGCGATCTTGAACATCGAGCTTTGCTAGAATGTTGCTGACATGTGTTTTTACGGTTTTTAATGCAATGTATAAATCGTCGGCGATTTCCTGATTTGCTTTGCCTTTAGCCATTAGCAATAATACTTCCATTTCACGTTCGGTAAGCTGCTCATACAGTGGGGTATTATTGCCGTGACGCATGCGATGCATCATTTTTGATGTTACTTCCGGCTCTAAAACGGTTTCGCCGCCCATTGTTTTACGAATGGCATCAGCGATTTGCTTCGCATTTGACGTTTTTAAAATATAGCTGACTGCTCCAGCCTCTAATGCAGGATAAACTTTGTCATCATCTAAAAAACTTGTCACCATCATAATTTTTGCTTCCGGCCATGCTGTTAAAATTTCAGCTGTCGCCTCAGCTCCTGTCATAACTGGCATTACATTGTCCATTAAAATTATATCTGGACGTAGCTCAAGAGCACGTTCCACTGCCTCTTTACCATTTTCAGCTTCACCTACCACAGTGATATCTGGTTGTGCTGATAGATAGGCAGAAACACCAATCCGCACCATTTCGTGGTCATCCACTATTAACACTTGAATCATTTACTTCAACCTCCTTTTGTAGTGGAACTTTAACCTCTACAATTGTACCTTCTCCAGGCACTGATACAATTTTGTACGTACAGCCTATTTCTACAGCGCGTTCAGCAATATTTTGCAGTCCATAAGAAGTAGATTTATCGGCTTCGACATCAAAGCCGAGGCCATTGTCCTGAATACGTAAAATGGCTAAATCGTCGCGGGCAACGAGCAATAATTCAACTTCGCTCGCTTTTGCATGGCGTAGCGTATTCGATAACGCTTCCTGTGCAATACGGAATAAATGATCCTCCTCCGCTTTGGATAATGACATTTCTTCAAGCTCATATTCGATATGAAAGAATACTTTTTGCTGCAGCTCAATAATAAGTTCCTCGAGACCTTGTGCAAGAGTTTTATTATGCAGAGCTACTGGACGTAGATGTAATAATAATGCGCGCATTTCAAGCTGTGCCTGTTGTACGATTTTTTCGACCTGCTTTACGCTTGTAGCATTTTCATCAGTTTCTGTTAATGCGGACAGTAACATCGAAGCTGCGAATAATTGCTGTGATACAGAATCATGGAGTTCACGAGCAAGACGTTGACGTTCAGCAACTATGCGCTCTTGAATGATTTTATCATTAGCTTCTGCACGTTCATTGGATAAGCGTTGTAAGCTTTTTCGTTGAGTATCAATTAACTCACTTGTTTGAACTAAAGCTTTTTTCAATGGTTTTGGTAAAGGCTCTTTTTTAGGTAATACAAAATCAGGTTCAACTAACTGTTTCACGATGCGGGTTGCCTGAGCCTCTCTTGCACGGGCAGTCATACTGATCCAGCTTGCAATTAGTAAACTAAGCGCAAAAAGAGTGACGGCAATAAAACCACCGAATGGGATATTATTATAATTCTGCTGCCATAATGGCTCCCATGTTTTCTCGTTTGGCTCGCCCCAAACAGCGACAAGGAGTCCGAATGTAGCACTCATCAAAATAAAAAATAAAGTAAATATTCTTGAGAAAAAGGCAATCATTTACGTAGCACCTCCAAGTCCCCAAGCCATGTTGCAACATGAATTACGAGAGTACGTTTTGCATCCTCGGGGTTTCCATCTGAGAAACTTACACTTTCATTTAGTAAGCGTTGTGGGCCAACATGCAGACATTTTAATTCACCAAACAATGTCGTATAGTGTAAGCGGAATGGAATTTCATATGGGATATAAATTTGTACCTTACCAATGCCTTGTCGAATCGTAATGATGCTTGTGCCGGCAGGTAAAATTGTTTGTGTCGTGTCAATCGTAATGTCGCCCGCAAGTCGTTGTATTTGAACATCTTGCCATTTATAGGCATCTACTGGTGCAGGTAAAGTACCAAATATTTCGTTTTTCGTAGCTGGAAGCTTTTCAAAAAGCTCCAAGCCAACAACTTTTGCAGAGTTTTCTCTTTGCAAGTATTGATAGAGCATATATAAAAGAATGATGACGATAAATAGGCGTAAACTCCACATTGTAAAGAGGGCAATCGAGATAAAGAAAATTCCTGTCCATTTAAAGAAACGATTTTTTTTCGAGAAGCTTAAATAAAAAAGTCCTACCCCAATCAATAGACAAAAGGCGCCACCATTATTAAAAATTGTGAGCTCCACAAAAACGAGTAAAAAGAAGCACAGTACCCAAAAAGTGAGCTTATTAGTTGTGAAATTTTGCAAGAGGGTCACCCTTCCTTCTACTAAGAGTATAAGAGAGGGAATGGGTCCCTCTATTTCAAAACGTGAAAGAATGCGCCTCCAAATATGGCGCATTTCCTTCATTATAACATGTTATTTGTTTTCAATTAGCAGTGGTGCGTTATCTTCTGTGACATTTTTTTCTAGCTGTGCAAGACGAGACTCGAAAGATGTTACTTCATGATCTTTGTCGATTTGGTAAGCAAGCTTATCGATATAGGATTCTAAATCTTCAAAGTTGGTTTTGTTGTTTTTAGCAATCATACTGTCCATTTGATGGTGAGCGCGTGTTACGTTTTCTTTGCCCATAAGCTGTAATTGACGCACTTTCATGTCTTTAATTTTGTGTTTCATTGTTTCAAATTTGCGTTCAAGCTCGAAGTATTCACGTGTACTTGCTTCAATA
>Ga0102589_1001574_pt1 | contig 30025 bp, 24 predicted proteins | sample AraplaMF_Col_mLB_FD_76858 | JGI IMG/M metagenome (GOLD analysis project Ga0102589, IMG submission 76858) | Arabidopsis root microbial communities from the University of North Carolina, USA - plate scrape MF_Col_mLB | ecosystem: Host-associated > Plants > Roots > Endosphere | place: USA...
GGTCTCGAGCAATTCGAAGCTGCTCTCCATTTACTCGCACGTCATCACCTGGTTGTACTTGGTCACCTATTTTTGCAACCTTTCCGTTAATAATTACTCTTCTTTCATTAATTAACTTATCTGCTCCACGTCTAGATGCTTTTCCAGATTCACTAATAAATTTATTAATACGCAAGTTAGGCACATCCTTTTCTCTAAAAAATTCAAGCTCACACTGCTTCTACCGTACAATCACAAAAGGGTAAGCCTCCTAATATAACTTAAATATATTAACATGAAAGGGTATCTGACGTCTTCTATAAATTTCATGTTTAAAAGAATTCATCTCATTGAACGAGATACCAATCATACATTCATTCACTGCACACCTTCTACTTTTAAAACTAACAATTCATACAACAATAACTATTAAAAGCATTTATCCTAGATATAACATCATTTATTTACTTTTTTCATAATTAATATACAGACCATTCTTCTATACACGCAACTTGCTTTCCATTTATACTTTCAACATCCATAGTTACATTAGCTAACGCATATAATCTAGGGAAAATTTCTTTCACATAACGGTGATGTGACATTTCATTTTCCCAAAAAGAAAGAACGACATAGCGATTGGAGTTTTTAAGAGATCTTCCCACAACACCACCTAACATTCCTTCTGATTTTTCCATTCCTTTATTCCAAATTGTTTCTTGTATATGTAAAAAGTTCTCTTCCCTGCCTCTTTTCACATCACAAACTGCTACCCTGACAAATAGATTTTTTACAAGTGCATTCGTAAATGAAGTAGCTTTCATATCAAATAACGTTTGAAATAACTCTATTTTACAAGATAAATACGTATCCTTTTGATTGCTATTATGAAAAATTGGATCATGCATTTCATTCATAAATTTTTGATATGTATCCATGTTTCCCCATACAGTAAATATACAGGCCTCATCTTCATTCCAGCCCCCGAACTGTCCATAAAATCCCTCTAGATTTTGTAAACCTCCCCATTTCTCTTGCGCCTCTGAAAATAAACCCTTTTTCTCTTTTTCAACCTGACAAAATATCATTTTTAATAACATGCTGCTCCCCCTTACTATAACTAAAAAATGGCACTATTTGTTTACATAATAAAATTATGTTTTGTTTCATTCACTATTATTTAAATAATAATTCGCTTCTTTTATCATCCAACTCCCAAAGTTATCTAAATATGCTGTAATTTCCATTATGTCGTCTATAGGATTAACTGCATATTGTAGCGCTTTCCTCATATTTTGTTCTTGTTCTGGAAAATGCTTATTAAACAACTCATACGCTGGATAAAGGTCTCTAGAATAAAGTCCTTCTTTATCAATTGTTAATGCTAATCCTGCTCTAACTATGATTTTCATAATCCAGCTGCAACAATCTATTATATCCTCCCTACCTTTATTATGAATTAGCTCTTCACGCGCTTGTTCAATTTGTATCTGTAAATATTTCAGGTGTTCATGAGCTAATTCTTGACTTACTTTATATTTAGGTAGCTGTGATCTTATATCTTCACCGAATATACATACTCCATGTGTTTGAATCATAAAACTTATAAATGAAAAACGACTGGAATGTAACACTTCTTCTACTTCATAAAAACTTAATTCCACCCCAGATATACAACCAAATTTTCGAAGCAATTGTTGCTCTATATTTTCACTCCATTCCAAGTCTATTGTTCTCGGATCTTTTCGAACGAATATAATTGTGTCTATATCTGCAATCCCCTCTATTCCAATCCCTCTTGGAACAGACCCTCTAATGTAAATGCTATGCAAATCATCCTGTAACGATTGAAAACACGCATTCTTTACTTCTTGTATTACCTCCAGAAAAACTGGTTGAATATTATTGATATGTGAATCATTTATAATGTATCCTTTGTCATCTACGGGACAAAAACGACCTATTTTCTTAATAATTGACAATCAATCAGCTCATTTCTATATAAAGTGTTATATACAAATTAATTATAAAACAAAAGATTCGGAATAAAAACAAAAAGGAACCTTACCATGGTATGCTTATAATATATTTACTAAATAACTCAATAAAAGGAGTATATTGATAATGAAACTCACATTCTCAGTAACTGATTCAACCTTTCCTATCTCCTTTTTGAAATACTACAGTATGCCCATCTTCTCCAAGGTTCTCCCACCCCTTCGCGTTTGAAATAGGCATTAGACTTATATATTGATAATCTGCTTGATTGTCATCTTCAATATGAATAGCTGACATAGGAACTGGAAAATCTTCAATCTTTGATTCTTTCGTCATGAATATTAGCGCCAATAGCCCCCTAAAACTAATACCATAATTATATTAGAGTATATTTCCCATCTCTTTTTCTCCATCGAAAACCTCATCCTTATATGTTATTAAAAGTAATATCATTTAATATTTTATTCTTACTGTATAATCCCATTATTATTTATTTCTCCAGTCCCTTCCTTTTTTCGACAAAATACAACAACTTCTACCTATGTAACTTGTTATTATAGATTAATACAGCTTATGTTTTTCATATTAGGAGGAAATACCAAATGAAAAAATCGTTCTATAAAAAATGGTGCCTTTGTCTTTTTAGCACACTGATAATTGCCAGCATTGGGGTCATTATTTTTTCGAACTACACGAAGGAGAAAAAAATTCAAACTGTTAAAGAACCTGTCGATAAAAAAATCTATCAACAAGAATTAAAATCCCCAATTGATTTACTTACTACAAACTATGATAATATCGTGGAGCATGATTGGTTACCGACATGGACTGAACTAAATTCAAATCCAGGTAACATAAATACAGCTGATTTACTAGATAAAATGAATAGTATAGCAAACCAGTTCAACGAGATCTCTAAAAAAACGGAGATCTTTAAAGTTGAAGAGAAAATAAAAGATCCTGCAATAAAGCAGAAAATAGAGCATTTTAAAACTGCGTTTACAGCAGCTTCAAATTGTATGGAAAATGCTGCATTATCTGTTACGCAAGGCTTAAACAATGAGAAACCTTTAAAAGATAGTCTAGAAAATGCTACGCAATCTTTAGGTCTTGCTGATCAAAATATTGTCATAGCTTTATCTACATTAGCTGAAGTAGAAGGTAAATTAGGGATAACAAAAAAATAAATTAACTACACCATTCCCTTCCATTTTGAGAAATAAAATTTTTGTTTAAAATTATTTTCCAATAAAAAATGATTGCAATTCATTTATACGGAACCTATAATGTTGTTTATTGATTATGTAAAAATCATTTCATATCAATATGTTTAAGCTTCTAATCACATAATTCGGATGAACCATTCAGGAGAAGATCAATTGATCTACCGACGGGGCAAAAAGTTGATGACTCAGCTTTGAAACTCTCAGGTCTTGGTTACAAGTAGAACTGCATGGGGACGAATCTCTGGAGAGACTCCCTCTCGCCTATCATATAGTGCGGAGGAAACAGAGCACCGAAGGAGCAAATCCGCTTGTATTAGCGGATAATCTCTCAGGTAAAAGGACAGAGACAAGAGAAAGAAAACGCCGATTTGCATCGGTTTATTTTTCTATTCCTTGTTTCTCCAGAGACCATTTCATTTATGTGAAGTGGTTTTTTATTTTTTCTAAAAGGAGAATAAAGATGGAGACAGTAAGTAAAGTATTAGAACAAATCAATCACTACGTATGGGGATTACCGACCTTATTCCTCCTAGTCGGAACTGGAATCATTCTCACAGTGCGTCTAAAAGGGTTACAGTTTAGCAAACTATTATACGCTCACAAACTAGCATTTCGAAAATCAGAAGATACATCTTCTTCCGGAGATATTAGTCATTTCCAAGCGCTCATGACAGCGATGGCCGCTACCATCGGAATGGGAAATATAGCTGGGGTCGCAACTGCTGTTACAATTGGTGGACCTGGGGCAATATTTTGGATGTGGATTACTGCATTGTTCGGTATGGCCACGAAATATGCAGAAGCGATCCTCGCGGTAAAATATCGTGTAAATAATGAAAACGGCGAATATTCCGGCGGTCCGATGTATTACTTAGAACGTGGGTTAGGGAAAAAATGGCTAGCTATTTTATTTGCTATTTTCGGAACAACCGCTTCTTTTGGAATCGGAAATATGGTCCAATCGAATTCTGTTGCAGAAGCTATGAGAATAAACTTTTCATTCCCTCCTGCTTTAACTGGTATATTAATGGCTTTCTTAATTGCGATTGTTATTTTAGGTGGCGTGAAAAAAATCGGGAAAGTCACTGGATTTTTCGTTCCACTTAAAGCTTTCTTTTATGTCATTTCAGGTCTTATAATCGTTTTTTATCACTTTGATCAAGTTCCAGAAGCATTTTCACTTATTTTTTCTGGTGCATTTCAAGGCACTGCAGCTGCTGGTGGTTTTATCGGGGCTACGGTTGCTTCCGCTATTCAAATCGGGATGGCACGCGGAGTGTTTGCCAATGAAGCAGGTTTAGGAAGTGCGCCAATTGCTGCAGCTGCTGCAAAAACAGATTCACCTGCTAAACAAGCGCTTGTGTCAATGACAGGAACTTTTCTTGATACATTTATTGTTTGCACAATTACTGGTTTAGTATTAATTACAACGGGTGCCTGGAAATCCGGAAAAACTGGTGTTGAAGCGACAACACTTGCTTTCCAATCTGTATTTGGCAATGCTGGTAGCGTGATTCTTGGTATTGCAATCATTTTATTCGCCTACTCCACTATTTTAGGATGGTCTTATTATGGTGAAAAATGTGTAGCCTATTTATTCGGACAAGGTGCTGTACAATACTATAAAGTCATCTTCATTGTAATGATTGCAATTGGTGCCAACTTAAAACTCGGAATCGTGTGGACATTCGCTGATATTGCAAATGGACTTATGGCTATTCCAAACTTAGTTGGCCTAATTGGATTAAGTGGTGTTGTGGTAGCAGAAACAAATCGATTTTTACAAGCCGAAAAGCTCAAAGCATCAAATGAAAAAATTGTAAGTTAATAAAACTTAGAAACAAAGGGTACCCCATATAAAAATGGAGTACCCTTTACTTATATCACTCTTATATAATTTCTTATACAGTACTATTTTTCACATAATTGGTGATGTCATTAATTTTTTCAAATACTTTAAGTTTGATGTAAAAACCTCAGGCGCATACCAATTTATATAAGCACTCGGACATTTGACCTCATCAATATTTGTATTCTCGCTGACTAATAACGTTAATTCTTCTATATACTCTATTACTTTTCTCAAGTCTGGTTTTACACCCACAGTGCCATGTCCTGGTACTACCTTATTAATTTCAAATTCCTCAATCAATTCTAACATACGCTTCCATTCTTGAAGATTAGATTCTTCAAAAAAGGTAGGATGTGACTTCACAAATAATAAATCTCCCATAAAACAAATTTTTTCTTTAGGTAAGTAAAGAATCGTATCACAAACGGAATGCCCTCCGCCTAACGTAATCAATTTTGCAGTTCTTTTCGAACCGTGTATAGTAAATTCATTTTGGAAAGAACATTGGGGTAATACAAGTTGTAGTGTAGGTAATGAAATGGCTAACTGATTTAAGAATGAAATCTGTTTTCGTAAGCCTACATCATTTGTTTGAGTGAATTGATCTTGTAGGGATTGTAAATATATATGTAAACCTTCTATGTCTTGTTTCTGTTTATCAATTCTGGAAGAATGAATTTTTTCCATTTGCTCGTATGTTGTATGACTAGATATGATAGTACAATTTTCAAAAATCCGATTCCCACGAATATGGTCTCCGTGCCAATGACTATTAATAACCCATGATATAGGTTGGCCAGTTATTTCTTCTGCTATCTTTTTTAAATCCGCTGCAGCTTGTTGTGTATTAAATGTATCAAAAATAATAGCTTGATCCCCCATATCAATAAAACCAGCATTTGCTAAGGAACCTCCTCCTTCTTTTGCGATTGCCGCGTAAATACCATCTTCTAATTTCTCAACCATAAAATGCTCGCTACTGCATTCATTGTACATTTCTTTCCCCTCTTTTCCTTATTTTTATATAACTACATGCTTATCTCACAAAATATAATTCTAGTTTCTTAGGTTTTGCTTCTTTATCCGCTTTAACAATACCAATTTCCTTTATTATATTTTTTTGTATAGATTTATATCTTACATGTGCCTTAAATTCTGATTCAAAAGGAAACGGCGTAATTCGAATCTTTTTTTTATCTATCCATTCAGCTGTTAACGGTTTATTTGTAATAGTGTTAAAAATTTCAGTGCCTTCAAATCCTTCTTTAAATAAATCAATTTCTTCTTTTTTCGTTACACCAGGTTCATTCATACAAGCATATAAAGATAACTCATCGCAAAACTTCAAAAGTTTATAATGCTTATCAAACATAGCATGTTGTTTTTTTGTTAGCGTTTTCAAAAATTTCTTTTGACGATCCAATTCCTGTTTATAAAACTCTATCATTTCCTGATCGTCTTGGTTAAGAGGGAATGATATAAAATGCTTACTACATAGTATAGCACCGTACGGATTTGTATTTTCAATCTCATTTAGCCCTAATGTATAAAAAACAAACCTTAGCGAACTCGGACAATCCATAAACGTATAAGGTGTATTTTTAGCATCATTCCAAAATGGTGTTTTATCTAAGCCGATCCACCCTCTATCATGTTCATAAATCGCATTCATACACTCTTTTAAATATGTCTTATCTTCAAATGCATCTTTTCTAAAATTTCTTGCAAATTCTCCCGCCAAAAATCCATGTTCATGCTGCCGAATTAATATGATTTCGTCTAACTTTGTACGAATAATCATAATTAAATTCCCCCTCTCTTCTATTTTATATATCTGATTTATTATAATCTATATGAATTCGCCTATTTTAAGGAACAATTAATATAAATTCACTCATATCTTGCAGGGATTCTGCCTCTTTCACCGAAATTAAGATAACAGTGTAATCCAAGCAACTTTTACTTTTCACAAATCTTTCTACATTCTTTTACTCATCATCGAAATAGACCTAGACAAAAAATAATATGGGGTGAAAAAATGAACAAAACTGAATTAATTAAAAATGTAGCTCAAACTGCCGATATTTCACAAAAGGAAGCTTCAGTAGCTGTTCAATCTGTATTTGATACAATTACGAATGCTTTACAAACTGGTGACAAAGTACAACTTATTGGTTTTGGAACATTTGAGGTACGCGAGAGAGCTGCACGTACAGGTCGCAATCCTCAAACGGGTGAAGAAATCCAAATCGCAGCTGGAAAAGTACCGGCATTTAAAGCAGGGAAAGAATTAAAGGAAGCTGTAAAATGAAACAATAATAGACCAGTCCTTTAATAGGCTGGTCTATTATTATCTTTTAATCGGTAAATTTCTCCTCAAAAAACCTAAACACTAAACATCCTAATTTGAAATGAATCTTTTATACTCTATTTTTATTTCTAGTCTATAAAGATTCCTCCATACTTGTACGTACGAAATAACACCGATAAATCGTCCTGATTTTTATAAATCAATCAATGCATCGCCTGCTTTTGTTAATGACTATTCATCTAGTGAGCCAGACCCTTCATCGATGAACATTGTTTCAATAGAAATGCCACCTTCATAAGATTGGATGACATCTGCCATACCAAATGCTAGACAAAGTGATGCGTTAAACCAGACAATGTTTTTACGTCACGTGTTTGGCCAGTGTATGCATCGTATACGGAAACCGTTAGATTCTCGTAGCATACGGAGATTGTTCTACAATGTAACTGAAAAACTTGGGCTACCTAGAATACGATTTCATGATTTACGACATACTCACGCTACGTTGTTGATACAACAAAACGTTAATGTAAAATTAATTTCAGAACGACTAGGTCACGCTGATATAGGTACGACATTAAATACGTACAGTCACGTACTTCCTGATATGCAACGTTCTGTAGCTGAAAAGCTCGACGAAGTATTCGAAAAGTGTGACCGCTAGTGTGACTTGGGACTAAAATAACGTTCAAAATGCTGGGTAAATTAGAAGGGTTCAGGGTATTACTTCACCACAAACCTAGTCTGACTACAACCATCCTTCTGTTTTGTTACTTCAAGTACTGCCGGCATTGCATTCTTCAATTCTTGTACGTGCGAAATAACACCGATAAATCGTCCTGATTTTTGTAAATCAATCAATGCATCGACTGCTTTTGTTAATGACTCTTCATCTAGTGAGCCAAACCCTTCATCGATGAACATTGTTTCAATAGAAATGCCGCCTTCATAAGATTGAATGACATCTGCCATACCAAGTGCTAGACAAAGTGATGCGTTAAATTTCTCTCCACCAGACAATGTTTTTACGTCACGTGTTTGGCCAGTGTATGCATCGTATACATCTAATCCTAGTCCACTTTGACGATTTCTTTTTTCAACTCGTTCACTCCGTTTTAAATAGAATTGTCCATTTGATAGTTTACGAAGTCTTTCGTTAGCAATTTGAACAATTTGTTCTAGATACTCAATTAAAATGTAACGTTCAAAAGAAATACGGCTTTCATTATCCCCTTTCATAACCTCATATAAATCAACAAGCTCTTGAAAAGCTTTTTCCTCTTCATGAATTTGTTCGTCGATTCGTTTAATGTTTTCATATAGATCAGAAATATATGCAACTGCACTTTGAGTACGTTGGCGTTTTTCTTTTGTAATATCGAGCTGAATTTCTAGTTCCTTCATTTGTTCTTCTAGAACTGTAATATCCACCCATTCTTTTCCCTCTAATTCATTTGCTAATTCTTCAATTTGTTTCGCTAATACTTCAAGTGATGAATAGTATTTTTGAATTCGATCTTGCAGATGTTTCATTTCTACATCTGTTAATTTCGCTGCTTTATAACCTTGTTGATCGATAAATTCACCTTTTTCAAGCTCTTTCGTAAATCGTACAAAAGTCTCTTCTCTCTTCTCTTTTGCACTGTTCACTTGTTTTACAACCCCATCATGCTCAGCTTGCACACGTATATTTTCATTTTGCCAATGTTGATACGCTTCTTGAACTTTTTTCCATTCCTCTTCCATAAAACGGAGTGTGCTTGCAGCTTGATCAAATTGCTGCTTCCACGCTTCTAATGTTTGTAAGTCCTCAGGAATTTTCTGCTGATCATGTTCATAGAACGTACGAAGTTGCATACACTCCATCTCAGTACCGTGCTGCATCACTTCAACTTCACGCTTTTGTTTCTGTAATTCTTCTAATTTTTCTTCAAACTTTTTCAGACTTTGTGCTAGTTGTTTGCGCTTTTCTTCACTTTCTTTTAATGAGTTTACATCAGCTGCTAGTTGTTTTCCTTGTTGCACCAATGCACGATAGGTTTCAACTAATTTTTCTGAGCGATATCCACGCTTCGCGACTTCTTCTATCACTTGTTCATATTGTAGGCGATAGAAATTCCATTTTTCTTCTAATTGAATGTGCAATTTTTCGGCAGCATTCTTATTTTCTCGCAGCTCATTTAACTGTTTTTCATCAATGGAATCTCCTTGCTCTGTAGCTTTCTTTGGGTGAGCCGTGCTACCACATACTGGGCAAGATTCTCCTTCATAAAGATGAAGTGCTAATACCCCAGCTTGTTCGTTTAACCAGCGACTTTCCATATCTTCATAGGCTTTAACTGCTAATTCCAGCCTTTGATAGGCAGTATCTTTTTCTTGTTCATATTTTTGTTTTTCTTGCCAAACGTCATATGCTTGCTTTAAGACTTTTGCATCTTCTCGCATATTTGTTAGTTCTTCCACTTTTTCTACATACTGCTCAAGTGCTACTTCTAACTGTTGCAGTTCTCCAGCTATTTGCTGTTTTTGAGAATTTTGCTCTTCTAGTTGCTTCTCAAACTTATAAAGACCAGCTTTCAATTTCTCACTCTGAAGTTCTGCCTTTTGTAATTTTGATTTTTTCTCTGCTAATGAAGCAATGATTGGCTGTAATTCTTCCAATCTTTGTACGTTCTTCTTACCTTCTTCACGTGCAGATTCCTTCCCTTTTAACTCTTCATATTTTGCATGAGCCAGTTCAAACGCCTTAACTGTTTGTTCTTTCTTTACAGATATTTGTTTCAGCAATCGTTCCGTATTTTGTTCGGTTTGCATCGCTTCTTCATACCATTGTTCAAATGGTAATAATCGTTTTGCTTGTTCTGCACGTTTAAATCGTTGCTCCTCTATTTCTATTTGCGCACGATTTTCTTGTAAGTTTGTTTGTTGTTCTTGTTTCATCTGTAAATCTTTTAATTTTTCGTTAACAGATTTCGCTGCATGAAAACGATCTTCTACAACTTTTAATTGTTGCGTTTGTGCTACTTGTTGCATTTGTAATTGTTCAACTTCCGCTTCATAACAACTTGTTTCTTGTTCAAGCGCTTCAACTACTTGGTGCGTATTGACATGTTCTTGCTGCACTAGTGTCTCTAATACCGAACCGTCTCGAACTGGTAACTTAAAAACATTTCGGAAGTATAGTTCTTTTTCTTTTTGTTTTTCTTGCAAAATGTCTTTCCACTGTTTCCGCTTTTGATCTAATAGTTCACGCATTAATTTATAACGATCTGTTTTAAAAATACGGCGTAATATCTCTTCTTTATTTTCCGTTTCAGATGTTAATAGTTTTCGGAACTCCCCTTGCGGAAGCATGACAATTTGACTAAATTGATGTTTGCTTAGTCCGATTAGCTCCTCGACCTTTTTGTTCACGTCTGTTACATGAAAACGGTCTACACATGGAGCCTTCTCATCATCTATTACTTCAAATAATTCAACAGCATGCCCAGTAATTGTTTTATTCCCTTGTTTTTTATGACCAAGCTGCCTTTTAATTTCATATTGTTTACCTTTCAATTGAAAGGTTAATTCTACACTCGTATATACATTGTCATCAGCAAATTGGCTGCGAAGCATACTTGTATCACTGCGTTCTTCTCCGCTCGCTTCTCCATATAACACATAACAAATCGCATCAAATATCGTCGTTTTTCCCGCACCCGTATTTCCTGAAATGGCAAAAATACGATGATCACCAAGATCACTAAAATCGATAACTTCTCGCTGTTTATATGGACCAAACGCTGTCATAATAAGCTGAAGTGGTCTCATCCTCGTTCACCTTCCCGTTCCTGCACTGTTTGTAATACTTCTAAGAAAAGACGCTCTTTCTCTTCTGATAAATTTGAGCCCTTCATTTCTTTATAAAAGGCTTTTAAAAGAGATAAATCATCTGTTTTATGTCTAGATACGGTCATTTCATTTGATTCTGTAAGTTCCCGCCTTTGTATAGAACGTTCAACATGCATTGCATTTGGATATACAGAACGAATTTTCTCCATCGGTTGCAATACAGGATTTTCATCTAATAGTTTAACGAAAACATAATCTTCGCTGGTCGGATGTTTTAATAAATCATCTATTTTCGCTTCTACTGTTCGCATTTGGCGACGAGGGGTAAATAAGCGTTTCTCTATTGTTGTTTGTCCTGTTTCATCTAATTCAACAATGTAATATCCTTTCTTATGACGCTCTTCAGAAATGGAATATGCAAGGGGTGAACCTGAATAGCGAATTGTTTCATTACGGACAAAATGCGCTTGATGTAAATGACCAAGCGCCGTGTAATGAAACTTGTCAAAATAGTGGCTATTTACGTATTCAGCACCACCAATAGAAAGCGGCCGCTCTGCATCACTCGTGTTGTCTTCTGCTTCACCTGAAGAAGTAACAAATGCATGTCCTACAAATACGTGTCTTGCTTCTTGATCCATTGTTTCCGAAAGTTCATTCATAAAAATACGCATCGCATCATCATGTGAACGAATATCTTCATTTTTCATAACGTGTCTTACAATACTTGGATCAGCATACGGAACTAAATGAAAATGTACCTCTCCATACGCATCCTTTAAAACAACTGGTTCATAAGGGAATCGGAATTGTCCCACAATATGCAATCCTTGTTTCTTCATTAAACTACTGCCAAAATGGATACGATCTGGACTATCATGATTCCCTGCTACTGCAATTACTGGCGTTTGTAAATCAATCACTATTTTTTGTAATACATCATTTAATAAGTCTACTGCTTCTGTCGGAGGAATTGCTCGGTCGTATAAATCACCTGCAATAATTACGGCATCTGGTTTTTCTTCTTCCACAGCTTGAACGAACTGCTCTAAAACAATTTGTTGATCTTCGGTCATATATACACCGTGAACAAGTTTTCCTAAATGCCAATCCGCTGTATGAAATAACTTCATCTTTCCCTTCCTTTCTCTCTTTTAATTTACTGATTGTAATGAAACAAGTTGATAGTTCAGTGTTGTCTTTTCATTTTCCCACTCTATTTTTTGAACAATTGCACTACCGATTTTTTCTTGATCAGATTTATATAAAGGTAACATTTCATCCAAAGCAAATAAATGATAACCATCTAAAGTTAATTGAAATATATTTTCTTCTATATGTAATCTCATTTCTTTTTCATTTGAAATAATCTTTGTATGCATCTCAAATTTCATATAAGTACAGCCCCTTTTCTTGTTCTCTATACTTTAATAGTATAGCGGCTATTCACGATTGACAAGTGAATACATGATGTAGAATTTATTTTGCTTTTTTAATGTTTTATGTATTTTTCACTATAATACAGTATGTGAAATTATTTTTTTACAAAAATAAAAATGCCCTTTCAGGCATTCTTATTTTTGTAAATAATCTTTCATTATATAGTACAATATAGTGATTAATATAATCGCTATAAAAAATGAAAATAAGGCCACGATATACCCATCTCTATTTAACACAAAACAGAGTGAAATAGAGATTATAAAAACGGGAAATACGAGACGTACTTTATCTTTAATTTCTTCTGTCGTATCTGTGCGATGAAAATACTGTGTAATTCCTAACATGAGAGAAGACAAAATAATAACCGATACTAGTAAAGGCCCTGGCATTCCGATCTCCCCTTTCCCTACTCCCTATTATATACAAACTCCCTCTTTGTTAAAAGTAAGACCATTCGCTGAATACAACAAAAGGAAGTTGCTATCCCCAATTACTTATGTTCATTTAAATTAAACATGGTAAATATAATATTCCCTTCATTATCAAGTTGCAAACAATATCATTTACATTGGAAACAACTGATGTTGTACTATTCATTTTCGTATGTTGAAATCCTGCAAATATAACTCGTCAAAATATGCACCATTCTAAAAGTATCTAGTTCACTGTCTTAATGCCCATTTGTTTAGACAGTTAGACACTTTATCGCTACTATTTCTTCTTAATTAAAGATACCAAAATTGGCACACTACTTGCATTTTAGATAAATTATAAAGGACATTTTAGCTTGTATCGAGAAATAAGAATGAGAAGATATATAAGAGGAGGATTCGAAATGACCGAAAATGTTTTATTTTCTATTAGTGAAAACGGTGTTGCAACGATTACTTTAAACCGTCCAAAAGCACTTAACTCTATATCTTATGACATGTTAAAACCAATTGGACAAAAGCTCAAAGAATGGGAGAAAGATGACCACATTGCCATTATCGTCTTAAAAGGGGCTGGTACAAAAGGGTTTTGTGCTGGCGGCGATATTAAAACATTATATGAAGCACGTTCACATGAAGTTGCATTACAACATGCCGAACAGTTCTTTGAAGAAGAATATGAAATAGATACTTATATATATCATTACCCAAAACCAATTGTCGCTTGTTTAGATGGAATTGTAATGGGCGGTGGTGTCGGCCTTACGAATGGTGCTACACATAGAATTGTGACAGAACGTACAAAATGGGCAATGCCTGAGATGAATATTGGTTTCTTCCCAGATGTTGGAGCTGCTTACTTCTTAAATAAAGCACCTGGACAAACTGGTCGTTATGTCGCGTTAACAGCATCTGTCTTAAAAGCTGCTGATGTATTATATATAAATGCTGCTGATTATTATATGACATCTGATTCATTACCTGCTCTCCTTACAGAACTTGAAAATGTTAACTGGAACCAGCAAGATGTACATACTACTTTAAAAGAAATCATTCATAAATTTGCAACCACCCCTAATATAGAAAGTGAACTGGCTTCTTTATTAGAAGGAATTAATACACATTTTTCATTCCAAACAATTGAAGAAATCGTCCATTCATTAGAAAATGCTAGCAATACCTTTACTTTAAAAACGAAAGAAACATTACTATCAAAATCTCCATTTTCATTAAAAGTAACATTAAAACAACTTATTGATGGCAAGGGAAAATCGGTAGAAGAATGCTTTGCGACAGACCTCGTGCTCGCTAAAAATTTCATGAGACACGAAGATTTCTTTGAAGGAGTACGCTCCGTCGTAGTAGACAAAGACCAAAACCCACAATATAAATATAAACAATTAAGTGATGTCTCAGATGAAGATGTAAATCGATTCTTTAATCTTCTCAATGCATAAGTAAAAGGCTAGGTGAAAACAGCTCATTTGCTGTTCCATCTAGCCTTTTCCGATATTTATATTTCCCACATTTTACACCTCTTTGAATAAATTTATTAAATACGCTTTAACATAATTAATTTTTATTTAACATACAACTTTAATTGTGTTACACTTATTTTGATTGAATTTTCAAAACATACAAACAGAAAGGTGGAGTGATGGTGGCGAACTATCTTCTTTTTATTATTATGTCAATTTGTCTTATTATTTTACCGGGACCTGACACCGCAATGGCTACGAAAAACACCCTTACTTCAGGAAAAATGGGAGGAGTAAAAACAGTTTTCGGTACATGTATCGCTCTTTTAATTCATACGTTAGCTGCTGTAATTGGACTTTCCGCTATTATTGTTAAATCGGCTTTCTTATTTTCTATTTTTAAATATGTCGGTGCTATTTATCTCGTCTATTTAGGTATTAAAGCACTGTTATCTTTAAAAGACAAAAACAGCATAGATACGAATGAACTACCTATGAAACATGCCGATGAAAACAGTTCCTGTTTTCGCCAAGGGTTTCTAACCAATCTTTTAAATCCAAAAATCGCTGTATTCTTTTTAACTTTTTTACCGCAATTTTTAAGTCCTGACTATAATACACTCGTTCAATTTCTAATCATGGGTCTTACCTATCTTGTTTTAACCGTAATATGGTTTGCCTTTTATATCTTCTTAATTGATAAAATTAGTGTTTTTATGAAAAAACCAGCTACCCAAAGATATATCCAAGGAATTACTGGCATTGTCTTAATTGGATTTGGTATCAAGTTAGCTTTCGAAAAGAATAGTTAACAATTAAAAATACACCACTTTCTAACGAGTGGTGTATTTTTCGTACAAGTAACAATGTACATGTGTATTTTATTCAACTATTAAAACCAGCGTTCTGTCACAACTTTTTTACGTGTATAAAATTGTACACCATCTGTTCCATTTGTTCCAAGATCACCATAGAAGGACGCTTTATTTCCCGCAAATGCGAAGAATGCCATTGGAGCTGGAACATTAACATTTACGCCAATCATTCCTGCATCGATATTATCACGGAATGTTTGTGCATGTTTGCCACTTGATGTATAAATAACCGCACCATTTGCAAATTTTGATTGGTTTGTCAGTTTAATTCCTTCTTCCAAATCTTTTACTCTCACAATACTTAATACTGGAGCAAAGATTTCATCTTGCCAAATTTTCATATCTTGATTTACGCCATCAAAGATTGTCGCTCCAACAAAATATCCTTCGCCGGCTTCTTCATTAATTTTACGACCATCTACTAGTAAAGTAGCTCCATCTGCTACACCGCTATTAATATAGCCTAGTACACGCTCTTTATGAGATTCGCGAATTAATGGCCCTACATAATTCTCTTCGTGGAAACCATCACCAACTTTTAGTTTACGTGTTTCTGACACAAGAACATCAATGAATTCATCAGCAATTTCATCCACAACTGCTACAACCGAGCATGCCATGCAGCGTTCTCCACTGCTCGCGAACGCTGAACCAATCACACCCTGTACCGTTTTTTCAAGGTTGCAATCTGGCATAACAATCGCATGATTTTTCGCTCCTGCAAGTGCTTGTACTCGTTTTCCATATTTTGTTCCTGTTTCGTATACATAACGTGCAACTGGCTCTGATCCAACAAATGAAACAGCTTGAATATCTTTATTCTCTAAAATGCTATTTACAACATCTTTCCCACCCTGTACTAAGTTTAAAACCCCTTTTGGAAAGCCTGCTTCGTAGAATAATTCTACAAGTCTCTCAGCTAAAAGTGGCGTTCTTTCCGATGTTTTTAATACAAATGTATTACCACAAGCAATTGCTAATGGGAACATCCATAATGGAATCATCATCGGGAAGTTAAACGGTGTAATACCTGCAACAACTCCAATTGGATAGCGCCAAATTGAACCATCAATTCCCCCTGCAATATTCGGAAGTGCTTGACCCATCATTAAATTTGGTGTTGATGTTGCAAGTTCTACAGCTTCAATACCACGCTGCACCTCACCAGTTGCATCTTTTAATGTTTTACCATTTTCTAATGTAATAATTTTTGCAAGCTCTTCTTTGTTTTCTTGTAAAAGCTGTAAATATTTATATAGCTGTCTTGAACGATTTGGAACCGGCACTTTTGACCATGTTTCGTAAGCAACTTTTGCAGCTTCAACAGCTCGATCTACATCTTCTTTTGGTGAAAGCGGAACATACGCAATTATTTTTCCAGTTGCAGGATTCGGAACAGCTTCAACCTCTGTACCAGTAGATTCTACCCATTCACCATTAATATGATTTTTCACTCTTTTAATTTCTGTTGTAATCATTGTATTCGCTCCTTTTTATTTTTTATATTTGCTAGGATCCATTACTATTTATCACTAGAGATTAATTGCTCACTTACCTTCTGATATAAAGCAGCCATGTCTTTTTCACCATATCCCGCTTTATCAGCTTCATCATACAAATTCAGAAGCATTTCGCTTACAGGTAAGTGAAGTTCACTTTCTTTCGCTAAATCAACCGCAAATCCTAAATCTTTCTTTAGTAAATTCACAGTGAATCCTGGCTCATAGTTCTCTGGTGCAATAAAGCTTTTATAATTACGTTCATAAATTCTACTTTGTCCATAGCTAACATTTAAGATATCAAACATTTTATCTAAATCCATATTGTTTTTCTTCGCTAATGTCAAAGCTTCACTAACACCCGCTGTGTAAAAACCGATTAGTAAGTTATTAATCAATTTTACAGTTGTGCCACTGTCAATTTGTTCACTCACATGAAAAATATTTGCTCCTAATACTTCCATCACCGATAACCCTTTTTCATATACTTCTTTTGATCCACCGACCATAAAAGTTAATGTGCGATTTTCCGCTCCAATCACTCCACCACTAACCGGCGCTGCTAAGAAATCTACTTTTTTATCATTCGTAGCATCTGCCAATCTTTTATTTAGTTGCGGTGCTACTGTACTTGTATCAACTAGCACAATATTCGAATGACTATTTACGATTAATCCTTCTTCGCCGAAATAAACAGCTTCAACAGCTCGCGGTGATGGTAAACTTGTAAAAATCAAATCACATGTTTCTGCCAATTTTGCAATTGATAAGCCAATGATTCCTCCTTCTTTCTCAAAAGAAGCTTCAGCATCTTTATTTAAATCAACGCCATATACCGTATAATTTGATTTAACTAAATTTTTAGACATCGGAAGACCCATATTACCTAAACCAATAAAACCAATCTTTTTCATACTACTCTCCTCCTATTTAAACAATATATTTCCCACGATTTATAATCGCTTTTGCGATTTCTCTCTTTTTCGTAAATACGTTCGTATATAGAGGCACTGACAGTTGACCAATTTCATCTAGAATAGCGTTTCTATTCTGCTCTTCTTGCACTGCTGCAGAAAGAAGAACTATTGCTGCTGATTCTACTTTGCGATACCCTTCTTCACAAAGAACATCTGTTACAAGCTGTTTTGTACGTTCTTTTTCTTCACCATTTTTACTTACCGCTTTCTTCGTACGTAAAAATGCTGATTCCATTACATATACATCTTTCAACATGTCTGCTAATACGCGTGAATATTCTTGCTCTTGTTCAATTTTTATTTCAGGAGTTTTAGATAGCGTTTTCAAAGATTGTTTCAATAATTGTTTTGATAATAAAATATAACGATGATTTCGTTCTACATTCTCAAACGTACCTTCATCTACTTGATCTCCTAGTTGCTTTGTTTGTTTCATTAGCATTTTTGCAACTGTTAAACGATTAATTTCATTCGTTCCTTCAAATATACGGCTAATTCTAGCATCACGATATAATCGTTCTACTTCATATTCTTGCATATAACCGTAACCACCGTGAATTTGTACTGCTTCATCCACAATATTCCCAAGCGTTTCTGAAGCATTTACTTTGTTGATTGCGCATTCCATTGCAAATTGAGACATTTTCTGCATAATGCTTTCATCATTCTCATAAATCGCTTCATCAATTACACCTGCTGTTCGGTAAGCCGCGCTCTCTGCACCGTATGTAGCAATAATCATATTCGCAATTTTCTCTTGGATCATCGTAAAATCAACTAATTCTGTCTGAAACTGTTTTCTTTCTTTTCCGTATTGAACAGATAGGCCAATTGCTTGCTTCGCTGTTCCAATATTTCCGAAAGCAAGTTTCAATCTAGCGAAATTGAGAATATTAAGAGCTACGTGGTGTCCCTTTCCAACTTCTCCCAATACATTTTCTACTGGAATTACAACATCCTCTAAAATGAGTGTCGCAGTTGAAGATCCTTTAATCCCCATCTTCTTTTCTTCTAGGCCAATCGAAACACCTTCACATGTTCTTTCGACAATAAATGCTGTCATACCTTTATTTGTCTTCGCAAAAACAACATATACATCAGCCATATGAGCATTAGTAATCCACTGCTTTTCACCGTTTAATTTCCATGCCGTTCCCTCTTCATTTAAGACAGCACTTGTTTTTGCACTTAACGCATCAGATCCAGCGTTTGGCTCTGTTAGCGCATACGCTCCAACCCATTCTCCCGATGCGATTTTTGGTAAGTATTTTTCCTTTTGCTCTTTTGTTCCATAGTATATATATGGCAACGTTCCTACTCCAGCATGAATATTAAAGGAAACGCTAAAAGCCCCTGCATATCCCATCTTCTCTGCTACCAGCCCAGAAACTGCCTTTCCTAATTCGAATCCTCCATATTCTTCTGGAACTTCTATACTTAACAATCCAAGTTCGCCAGCCTTTTCAAACAATCTGCGAGAAACTTGATAATTGTGTTGCTCGATATTTTCAATTTCAGGAACAATTTCCTGTTTAACAAATTGTTCTGTTGTTTTTGCAATCAAATCTTCATCACCTGAAAAATCCTCAGGTGTAAAAAAGGAAGTATTAAGCTCCTTATTCAGCGAAAAAAATTCGTCCCATTGCAACTTTGTTTTCTCCATCTGTATCCCCCTATCATTTCGGTCTTCATTTTATTTATATGCAAAATCTATGCCAAACTAAAAACTTGATAGAACATGGGCAAAATGAAAAGAAAACGTAAAACTGTCTAGACAGTTTTACATCATTTATAACAAGTTGTTTAGATTTTGAATCGTGACAATTTGTTATATAAGGTCGCCCTAGAAATTCCTAATAATGCTGCTGCTTTTGACTTATTTCCTTTTGCTTCTTTTAAAACGCGTTCAATTAGCCCTCGTTCTTCCTCTTCACGTACCACTTTCATCGCTTCTTGTTTTGCTGGTAAAGACTGAATCATAGGTACTAATTTTTTCTGCTCCATATCCCGATAATAGAATTCTTCTGGCAAATCTTTAGCTCGTATATGCGTATCATCCGATAGTGCAAATAATCTTTCTAACACATTGATCAGTTCCCTAACATTACCTGGCCAATTGTAATGGAACATTAGGCGCAATACTTCTTTATCAATTGTTTTTTCTTCAGTTCCATACATGTGACATAATTTTTGTAAATGTTCTTCAACAATAAGCGGGATATCTTGTTTTCGAAAGCGGAGCGGCGGAATATGGATCGGAATAACATGAAGACGATGGTATAAGTCCTCTCTAAATGTACCCTCTCTCACCATTTGTTTTAAATCTTTATTTGTCGCTGCAATTAGCCTAAAATCAACAGGAATTGGATGTGTGCCACCTATTTTTTCTATTTCTCTTTCCTGTAAAACACGTAATATTTTTACCTGCGTTAATAAAGACATGTCACCAATCTCATCTAAGAATAACGTTCCATGATTCGCAAGTTCAAACTTCCCTGCCTTTCCATTCTTTTTCGCACCTGTAAATGCACCTTCCGCATAGCCAAACAATTCAGACTCTAGTAAATTATCAGGAATAGCAGCACAGTTTACACTGATAAATGGACCGTTTTGGGTTATACCTGCATCATGTATAGCACGCGCAAATTGCTCTTTACCAACACCACTTTCACCAGTAATTAATACGGAGGCCTTCGACTGCGCTGCTTTTCGAGCCATTTTTTTCGTTTCAGAAATCGTCTGACTTTCTCCAAGAATATCTTCGAATCGAATTTGCTTCTTCTTCGGTTTAGAAAATGACGGTTTGACAGCACGATCTTTTTGATCAAATCTCTCTAGTATTTTATAAATATCTGAAATTCCTTCATGAATAAGCATGCCTACAGCACCGATTACTCGTCCGTTCTTCCAAATTGGCATCCGGTGTACAACTAGGTTTTGCCCTTGCAAACGATGTACTTGATTTCTTTCTGGTACTCCTGTTTTTAATACAACTGGAAGGCGTGTATTCTCAATAATATTTTCAGCACACTGTCCAATTGCTTCGTCTTTCGTTACGCCAACGAACCGGCTATACGTATCATTAAACATTTGAATAACGCCGTTTTCGTCTACAATCGCTATACCTTCATATGCCGTATCAAACGAGAGCCGTAACCATTCAATTACACGCTCTGCATCTTCTAATTTCTCTTTTATAAATTTCTGAAAAGCAAAAATCTCTCTTTGATCTATAACCCCTTCTAACATTCCATTTTTTTCATTTATCACATAAAATGGCAGGTGCTGAACCCCTTCCATTTGTTTTTTTCTCGTTCCCTTATGGAAGGAATCATCTATAATCATATGAACTGAAGTACTCACATCATTTTCTTCCTTCATCCACTGAACACAGTCTACTAATTTCGCTATACCAACCATTCTTTTCCCCTCTAGTACAGGCAGTTCATCAGTTTTTGATGCGACAAGTAGATCGATTGCCTCTGCAATCGTATTACTCATTTTCACAAATTGACAATCTTTATTCAGCCATCTTCCTACAGAGTAATCTTCTATAAAGTTCATATGTTTCCACCTCTTTTGCAAGCAATTAGGAAATAGGAAAAGGCGATGAGTCTCCACATCAAGCAGTTGTTTTTGCCAAAGATGTAATCATCATCGCCTTTTTTGTTTTATTGATCCTCAGATAAAACTGTTTTAGCAATACCGTTATCTAATTCCTCAAAATCATGATACGAAATTGTCTCATACAATTCACTTCTCGTTTGCATGTTAGATAGTCCTTCTTTTTGTGAGCCTGTTTCTTTAATAAGCGTAAATACACGCTCATATGCTTTTGCAGCAACACGAAGTGATGTAACTGGATAAATGACCATTTGGAAGCCCATATTTGCAAATTCTTCTGCACTATAATATGGCGTTTTTCCAAATTCAGTCATGTTTGCAAGTAAAGGAACATTTACTTTGCTGTTAAATAAGCGGAATTCCTCTTCAGATTGAAGCGCCTCTGGGAAAATAGCATCTGCGCCTGCTTCTACATAAGCAATCGCTCTTTCGATTGCTGCATCCAATCCTTCTACGCCGCGAGCATCTGTACGTGCCACAATAACAAGTGTTGGCGCTACTTCTTTAATCGCTTTAATCTTTTGCACTAATTCTTCAGTGGAAACAAGTTTTTTCCCGTTTAAATGTCCACATTTCTTTGGTAATTGTTGATCTTCAATTTGAACAGCAGCTACATTTGCTTCTACCATTTCTACAGCAGTTCGCGCTACATTTAACACGCCACCAAATCCTGTATCAATATCAACAAGAAGCGGCAAATCAGTTGCTCTAACAAGATCTCTTGCTCTTTCAGCTACTTCAGTAGACGTTACAATACCTAAATCCGGTAAACCCTTACTTGCTGTATAAGCAGCTCCTGATAAATAAAGAGCTGAAAATCCAGTATTTTTCGCAACAAGAGCGGCCATCGCATCATGCGCACCAGGGATTTGTAAAATTTCAGGTGCTTCTACTAAAGCTCGGAATCGATTAGCAAGCTCTTCTTGTGTCGACTGTTTATTTACAACCCAAGCCATTCATATTCCCCCTATTTTATATTAAGAAAAGATCTACGAATTCATTTACATTCATATTTTCTAATTTTTCTTCATTCAGACACGCTTCATGAATTTTTTCTTGTTGTTTACTTGAATAATGTACAGCCATATTTGCAGAGAACTTTTGAACAACTTTTGGAATTGCTTCATCTCTACGGAAACGATGACCTAATGGATATTCACACTCTACGTTTTCTGTTACTGTGCCATCTTTAAAATGAACTTGAACAGCGTTGGCGATTGAGCGCTTGTTCGGATCAAGGTAATCTAAACTGTATTGTTTATTTTCAACAACAACCATCTTATTTCTTAATTCATCTACACGAGGATCAAAAGCTGCTTCATCTTCATAGTCATCCGCAACGATATCACCTTTTAATAAACCAATTGCAGTAATGTATTGTAAGCAATGATCGCGGTCAGCTGGATTATTTAACGGACCTTCTTTATCGATAATACGAACTGCTGATTCATGTGTCGTAATTGTAATACGATCAATTTCTTCTAATCGTTCTTTCACTTCTGGATGTAATTTTACTGCGCACTCTGCAGCCGTTTGAGCATGGAATTCTGCTGGGTATGATACTTTAAACAATACATTTTCCATTACATAAGAATCTAAAGGTCTTGCTAATTTTAGTTCTTGTTTATTAAATAATACATCTTGGAATCCCCATCCTGGCGCAGATAATGCTGTTGGGTAACCCATCTCACCTTTTAATGCAGTAAGTGCAAGATGAACACCACGGCTTGTTGCATCTCCAGCTGCCCAAGATTTACGAGAACCTGTATTTGGAGCATGACGGTATGTACGAAGACTAGAGTTATCAATCCAAGCATGAGACAATGCGTTGAAGATTTCTTCACGTGTACCACCAAGCATTTTTGTAACAACTGCTGTTGTTGCTACTTTTACGTACAATACATGGTCAAGACCAACGCGGTTTAAACTATTCTCTAGCGCGAGTACACCTTGAATTTCATGTGCTTTAATCATCATTTCAAGTACATCTCTTACTTTTAATGGTTCTTTTCCTTCAGAAATACGTACGCGGCTTATATAATCTGCAACAGCTAAAATGCCACCTAGGTTATCTGATGGATGTCCCCATTCTGCTGCAAGCCATGTATCGTTGTAGTCTAGCCAACGAATCATACATCCAATATTAAAAGCGCCTTTTACTGGATCGAGTACAAATGAAGTTCCTGGTACACGTGTACCATTTGGCACAACTGTTCCTGGTACAACTGGCCCTAGTAATTTCGTACACTCTGGATATTGTAATGCTAAAATTCCACATCCAAGCGTATCAAGTAACACATAGCGTGCAGTACTGAATGCTTCTGAACTCGTCACCTCTTTGTTTAATACATAATCCGTAATCTCTTCTAAAATTGCATCTTTTTGTTTAATTTCATTTGTTTTAATCACGCTATTCTTTCCTTTCTGTCGAAAATTCGTTATTATTAAGAATGGGTGTCGATCAAACACCCACCTGGCGGGCGGCCTTAACAACTCCCCAGTTGTTTTTATTTGCTAAGCACATGTCGCTCGCCGATATAATTTACACGTGGGCGGAACAAGCGATTATTTGTATGCTGCTCAATCACATGCGCACATAGGCCAACTGTTCTAGAACTGAAAAAGATTGGTGTATATAGTTGAATTGGAATACCTAACATCCAATAAACTGGAGCTGCATAATAATCTAGATTCGGATAAATCCCTTTTTCTTTCTCCATAATCTTTTCTCCAGCTTCACACATTTCATATAATGTATAATCGCCTTTTACATCACATAACTGTTTTAAAGCTTCTTTCATCATTAAAGCTCTTGGATCTATCTTCTTCATGTAAACGCGATGTCCAAATCCCATGATTTTTTCTTTGTTATGCAGCTTTTTTTGCAGTAACTCTTCAAATTTCTCAACATTTCCTGCTTCTAACAGCATATACATAACAGCTTCATTCGCTCCGCCATGTAGGCTTCCTTTTAAAGAGGCAACTGCACCTGTTAAAGCACCGTATAGATCCGATTGTGTAGATGCGATAACGCGTGCTGTAAATGTAGAGTTCGGCATTTCATGTTCACTATATAAAACAAGGGAGCGGTCGAAGATTTTCTCTTCAAGCTCAGTTGGTTTTTTACCAGTTAACATGTAGAAGAAATTCGCACTATAGGATAACTCCTGAAGTGGCTCAATTGGCTCTTCATTATTTAAAATATGATAACTGTTCGCAACAATATTTGGCACTTTGCTCAGCAGTTTATAACCACGGGCTTTGTTTACTTCTAGCGAACGATTTTCAATATCATTATCGTAACCAGCAAGTGCAGATACGCCTGTACGTAACCCATCCATCGGATGCGTTTCTTTTGGCAATGCTTTTAAAACATTAAATACACCTTCTGGCACTTCATATTCTTCCTTCAATTTCTTTTCAATCGTCTTCTTTTCATCCTCATTTGGTAGATGTTCTTCTAGTAGAAGGTGCACAATGTCTAAATACCCTTTTGTCTTTGATAATTCAATTAAGTCATATCCTTGAATAACAATTTCACCTTTGACTGTGTCAAGAAACGAAATTTTCGTCTCCGCTGCGACTATACCATCTAATCCCGGGGAAAATTTTTCTTCAGCTTTCATTATCATTTCCTCCAATCCTAATAGATCTTCGTGCACATAACTGTAAGCCTTTACAATATCGTGAAACTACATTTCTATTTCAATGTATCAGAGTTTTTAGAACATTTCAATTTATTTTATAATGATAAGTTTCCTATACTTTTCCTACTGTAACAAAACTGTTTTTTAAGAATAATGTTGAAGTTTTTCACTAAAAGATTTCATAAATTTCTTTTTTCTTTTGAACCGAAATATATTAATTTTAAATAAACTCTTATATAAATCTAGTAAAATAAACCATTTATTTTCATATGTCTATTGTCTTTTTTAAACACAGAAAAAAGCGAGTTGTATCAATCACCAACTCGCCTACACATATTTTATATACTGATATTAATACAATATAATTTTGATATAAAAATTTTTTATTTTTAATAAAGTTATTATTTTACATCATTAAATTCAATTTCATCCATTTCCAAATGATATACAACTAAATCGAAATCTTGAAAATACCAAATAGCATTCCTATCGATGAAAAATTCACTACCTGTGATAGATTAATTTAGTCTTACGACTTTGTGCCTAATTCTAAAACATAGGCCTTACTTATTACACTTAATCGTTCCTAAATACGCACCTTTACAACAACTAAAAGAATATACTGTGGTATCACGCACTTTAGGGGTGATTCTTTTATGTATCTATTTCCTTCAAGAATTACTGTTGCAGCTCCTGTGTCTCCTTCTGTTCATCTAGCTCCCGTTCATGCAGCAGCTTCTGATATCGGAATTGAACTTCCTGCAGCTTGGCAGCAATATCCACCTGCTGAAACACCTTCTTTTTGGTATCATGGAGCTCCTCCTAGTAGCCTTGGTCATACTTATCCAGTCACTTCTTCATATGCTGGACCGCAAATTTTTTATCATTTTCCATCTATTTATTTCCAAAACTTTCACGGCACTTTTAATATTTAAAAAGCATGTAAAAACCCCTAAGTTACCAATGAATACGGTATCTTAGGGGTTTTTATTACACTTTTATTCAAAATGAATTTTAACGAGCATTCGATTTATTGACCATCATTTTGATTTGCACTTGTCTCGCCTTGACTATTTCCAGTGCTCGGTGGATTTGTACTCACTTGTCCGTCACCATTTCCGTTTCCATTACTTGGTGGTGTCGTCCCACCTTGGTTATTTCCGTTTCCATTACTTGGTGGTGTCGTTCCACCTTGGTTATTTCCGCTTCCATTACTTGGTGGTGTCGTTCCACCTTGGTTATTTCCGCTTCCATTACTTGGTGGTGTCGCTCCACCTTGGTTATTTCCGCTTCCATTACTTGGTGGTGTCGTTCCACCTTGGTTATTTCCATCCCCACTACTTGGCGGAATGGTGTTACCTTGGCCATTCTGATCATTGTTCTCATTTTCTTCATTTTGTTTTTGCTCTTGTTTCTTTTTCTCTTCCTCTATTTGTTGTTTCTGCTGCTCATCATTTTTCTTCTGTCCGCCTGAATTTGAATTTGAGTTTGACGTGCTCGGATTTGGAGAAGAATCTCGTTTTGCACCTTTCACACGTAATTCATCACCTTCTTGAACAACACTACTTGGCATCTTAAAATGTGACGTGTTTGTTCCGAACTTGCTCATCATCTCTTTAAAAATCTGCTGTGCAATTTTCGTATTTTTACTACTTATATAATCTTCAGGACCATTTTTCATATATCCAGTCCACACTGCCATTGTATATTGCGGCGTATAACCAGCAAACCAACTATCGCGTGTCGCACTATCTGGTAGACCATATTTTGCTATATCACCGGATGAAAAGTTAGTTGTTCCTGTTTTACCTGCAACATCTAAAGAACTTACATTTGCTGCTGTACCTGTGCCAGAACGAACAACAGAACGTAGCATATCCGTTACCATATACGCTGTATAATCTTCCATGACACGTTTTGATTTTGATTCAAAACTTTTTGATTTCCCATCAGGATAAACTACTTTTTTAACAAAATGCGGTTTCGTATATTTACCATCATTACCAAATGCCGCATATGCTCCTGCGATTTCAGTTGGTGACGCCTCGTTGGTTCCAATTGCATCTGCCTCAACTGCCGATTTTTCAAATGGAATACCCAAATTTTCTGCAAAACTTTGCGATTTACTTAAACCAACTTCTTTTGCTGTTTTAATTGCAGGTATATTACGTGATTGTTTAAGCGCCTCACGCATTGTCATCATACCCTTATATGTTCTATCAGCATTTCGAACCTCTTGTCCTGTTGAATATTTATATGGTGAATCATCAAGCTGGTGGTAAGTTGGCCATTTTAAATATTCAATTGCTGGACCATAGTCAAAGATTGGCTTCATTGTTGAACCCACTGAACGATCTAGTTCAATTGCCATATTACGCCCTTTAAATGTCGCTTTATTTTCACCACGTCCACTACCTATAGCACGAACTTCACCTGTCTTCGTGTCCATAAACGTAAACGCACCTTGGAATTGATCATTCGGATAGCTAATAACCTTTTCATTTAAAAGCTTCTCTGCATATTTCTGAGCTTCTTGATCTAATGTTGTGTAAATAGATAATCCATCAGATCCAATATTTGCATCTGGTAATTCATTCTCTACTTCTTTCACAACAGCGTCTATAAATGCTGGATACGGCATTTCTGTAATTTCTTTAGGTGGAAGGAGTCCTTCAGTTACAGGAACCTTTGATGCTTCTTCCATTTCTTTCTTTGAAATGTAGCCATGACGATTCATTAAATGTAATACAACATTTCGACGCTCTGTTGCTCTCGCTACATTTTGCGGTTTTGTTGGGTCATATATACTTGGACCTTTTGGCAATCCTGCAAGCATCGCAACCTCTGGTAAAGTTAAGTCTTTTAACTCTTTTCCATAATAGTTTTCAGCTGCTGTTGCAATACCATAAGAACGATTTCCTAAGTTAATCTTATTTAAATACATTTCTAATATTTCATGTTTCGAATATTGTTGCTCTAACTTATGAGCTAAATATATCTCTTGCACCTTTCGTTTAGGCGTTTTATCCATAGATAAGAAATAGTTTTTAATAACCTGTTGTGTAATTGTACTACCACCTTGCGAGCCATAGTTCCCAGTTAGGCTGACTAAAATCGCACGCGAAGTACCCTTGAAATCAACTCCATTATGATCATAAAAACGTGCATCTTCTGTAGCTAAAAATGCATCTTCTACTAATTTAGGTACTTGCTCATACGTAATATTTGTTCGTTTTTCTTTTCCATATTCATATATCAGGTTTTTATCTTTATCATAGATTTTTGCTGATTGCGCATTAACAAGCTTTGATTTTTCAAGTTTAGGGGCATCCTTAATCATAACGAAAAAAGTTGTTACTCCCCCAATGAGCGCTACGATTCCAAGTATTAAGCATCCGATTAAAAATTTACGAAAAAACGATGTTTTACCTTTCGTTTTTTCTTTATGAGCACTTGGTTGCTTCTTTTGTACTTGTCTTCGCTCCTCTCGAGAACGATAATTTTCTGACATGTTACTTTCTCCTGCCTTTCAATTCTTCCGTTGATTTACGCGAAAATAAAACCAACATATTGATTTCACCTCAACAAATAAGCTTAATTTTTAAAAAGTTGTCACTCCAAAACAGGCTCCAAAAACAATATTCATTATTCCCTTAATTTTCGCCCTCTCAACTAATTAGCCGAGTTGAAATAACCACTTTCTCTCTGTCTCTCTAATAATACTTGCATATAACACATAGAATAGAAGAGATTAACTTTCAAATTACTTATTTGCATAAGTTAATTAGAAAATCCTAAACAACAAAATATATGACCTTGTATAAATAATATACTTTTTTTTCATTTGGTCAAACCTCTCTATTGAAATAACTATTACTAGCAGATTAATAGTGAAATAAAAATATCACAACAATATGAATTTCATGTGAACTCACAACAAACTAAGATATTACAAAAAATGGTATTCAGTCGATATTACCATCCTTCATAGAAATACCCACAATATGTTTGTCCATTATTTCTCTCCTCCTTTTGTCATATCGTATATAAATATATAGACCGATACTTCTAGAATGAATTGTATATAAGAGAAATCAATCAAAACAAGCGTTTGTTTTACTGGTTCTATCTAACAATTTATCAATTAGTAAATCAAAACAACTTACTACTATACTTATAGTAGTAAGTATATATACTAAATATTAGTAATATTCAATACAAATATTATCAATTAACTATATAACACAACTATGTTACATTAATATCACGGTTACTATTATCGTTAAATCCTTGCTCCCTTCAAGGATTTAACATACTCTCCTAATCTAATATGTATCATAGAAAAAAGAATCTGTAACAGATTCTTTTTTCTATGATACACCGTTAAGTACACGACCACTTAAACGACCATAACAGGAAAGCAGAAAAACACACTATAATACCTCCATGATTCTTTTCAATTTCTACAACAGTTCCCCCCACTTAACAGTCTAACAAACTGTTTGAAGTGGGGGATTCCTACGGTTAGAATCCTTAAGGCCTCTTTTCTCAAATTTTGTCCTGCGTTGACATCTCTATCATGATGCATACCACAAGAAAGACACTTCCATTCACGCAACTCTAGCTCTTTCACGTCTTTGTTTTTGTTGCCACAATGCGAACAAAGTTGAGAACTGGCGAATGTTTTGGATACCACGACAACTTGTTTTCCATACCACTCTGCCTTATACACAAGCATCGCTCTGAATTGTGACCAAGATACTTCTTGAATCGCTTTCGCGAGCTTGTGATTCTGTAACATATTGGATACTTGCAAATCTTCTATCCCAATCACATCGTGGTTTTTGATGA
>Ga0102589_1001576_pt1 | contig 29966 bp, 23 predicted proteins | sample AraplaMF_Col_mLB_FD_76858 | JGI IMG/M metagenome (GOLD analysis project Ga0102589, IMG submission 76858) | Arabidopsis root microbial communities from the University of North Carolina, USA - plate scrape MF_Col_mLB | ecosystem: Host-associated > Plants > Roots > Endosphere | place: USA...
TAAAGGTCTATGGTGAACCACTGATGGCGGCGAACGGCTGATAAGGATTTCCATTCCGTGCTTTGCCGAAGCATATGCAGCATTTTTTGATCTATTTTATCCGCTGATGCCATCGGAAGCATATAATCCGCATCATAAGCCGGCAGATCCTCTAAGGTAATCGTTTTTCTCCACTTAACGGATTTGACCTTTGGCGGCGGGGTTAATTTCAAATCCTGATAAAGCACACAACCAATATTTCTTTCCATACCATATACGCGCAGCTTGCCCCCAACAATTCGCAAAACAATTACCGTTCCCTCACCGATCTGCTGTTTAATAACCATACTCGCTTGCTCGACCTTTTGTTCATATTTATGCAGCCATTCTTTAGCTTCCTTCCTTCTGCCAACAAGCTCGGCGATTCGGTGCAGTCGGTCACGCCAGGCCATTTCCCAGTATGGAATAATGACTGTAGGTGCTATATGAGATAACTCTTGATTCCATTTAATCCATTCGGGATCACATACAATGATAGTCGGCTGCAATCGAAGCAAATCATCCATACAGGCCTCGCCATCCATCCTAATGGGGACGGTTCCCTTCAATTGTGCGTTAAAATAAGCGTTATCCCCTTCTCCTGACCCTATACCCACAGAAGCGTGCGGCTTAACGCCTAAAGCCAAAAAATCGCCATTAAAGGAATGTCTCATATTAACCACAAGTTTACGGTTTAATTTCACATATTGAGCAGGCGAATAGCCTGTTTCCCGCTTAAACATCCGGCTAAAATAGGACTCCTCTTTGTACCCCAAATGCTGGGCAATCTCGAAAAATGACTCTTGTCCGTGAACGAGCAGCTCCTTCGCCCGATTCATGCGCAGCCTCGTAATATAAGTGATCGGACTGACACCTTTCAGCTTTTTGAACAGGCGTGAATAATAGCTGGGGCTAAAACCCGCGAGGCTCGACAACATCTCCAGCGGAACTGTTTTCATATAATTCTGATGCAAATAATCTACCGTACGCTCTACGCCTGTCCGCTGCTGGTTTATCCCATCCTGTATGTCCGAGCAGGCCAGATACAATAATTCATGCAGTAAGCCGGTTTGCCGATACTGCCGGCGGTCACCTTCAAGCTCTTGCATACTGATGTGGAGTTGTTCACATAGATGAAGCGCCTGCAGATGATTGCTCATATGGACCTCGCCTTCCAGCGGAAACGCGCTTCCTTCCTCGTGGTACACGGAGCTTTTCACATTTTTTTTGATCAAAGCCTCATACCTAAAGCTGATCTCATACATAACCAGCGGTTCAGAGTGCTCTGTGAAAGCTTCTACCTTCTGCCCCCTAGGAATAAATAGCAGGTTACCTGCACCGATCCGGCAGGATTGCTCATTCATCTGGAATATACCAGTCCCCTTGCAAATAAACAGTATTTTGTTGGATGAGGCAATTTGTGGAGGCAAGCTCCAATCGGCAGAGCAGCGGATATATTCAATTTCGGTCACATGAATAATCAGTGCATTGATTTGTGTAAAAATATCTGGTTTAAGCATTTGGATACACCATGACTTTCAAGCTGCTGCTCTTATTGTGCAGGGCTCGCTCTAAGGCTTCTTGCGACTGTTCCAACGGATATTCATCCGTGATTAGCGCTTTAACATCCACGAGTCCCGAAGCAAGGAATTCTATTCCACTCGGATACGTGTTGGCATAACGGGATATATCAAGTTCATTATCTGCGATGTAAGGAATGTTACCGCACACCCCTACAGCCATTACCTTGATCAAAACTTCATCCAGTCCAATGACCGGAATAGGGTGCTCTTCAATAACAATTTTCCCAGGCTCATGCATCACTGCTGCTTTCATGGTGGTTGGTAAATGGGTAGATGTCATTTGTATTTTATCTCCTAATCACTTTAGTCAAAACGATTTTCACTCGGGGAAACCATCTATTTACTATTATAAACGGAGCATCATCTCTAAGATAGCCGATCACGTTAATCGCATGATCGATAATTATACCAGGACATACAAAAGCGCCAACATTATAGTCAGCGCTCCAATTATTGTTCTATGGGGTGGTTTTCTTAATTTCTCATTTAGTTTGGCCCACCGCTCTAGAATTCCTGAGGAATTTCACAAGACTTTCATCATCTACTACCTCTTTCTTTCGAATTAATAAAGTCAACGGGAGAGCTACTAGCAGTCGTTACATAGGGCCCGAGCAGATTGCATATTAAAAGCTCGATTAATAAAGGAAATTGAAGCCGAACAATGTGCAAGCCCCCACAGATAATTGAATCAAGTGGGGGCTTAATTTTATTTCATTGCTGCGGAGTTGAGTCATGGACTGTATAGATTTCCCCATCTTCTCTACTGCGTATTTTTGTGCCTTCTGATAAATTGATTTCTGGCTTATTGTTATTTCCAATTAGGAATACTGTGAATTTCCTGGTTGGGATTTAGTATATTTAATTGTGAGAATGCCAGATTTCCACTTCTCATGCTCACTATGCGCGTCTTCCCAAGGATGAATGCAAGCAATACATTCTTCATTACTCATGTGCATTCCACCACAATGATCTATTTGACTTGTGCAAATACCACAACAATTGACTTGAATTGGTTTAGGCAGATCGACTTCAAGTTCAAGTATCAAAACGGGGCTGCCGATACATGTTGGCACCCCTCTCATTGATTATTCAACTATCCTTCCCCTTTAGTTGAGCGGCTATTTTATTTTGTCGGCAATCGGATCAAGTTCTTGACATTGCCAATTGACAAGAACTTGATCCGATAACTAAAAAAGCCCGCAATATAAGCAGACTTTAATCGGACAATGTTCTTGTCATCCGACACCTACGAGATTCTATTTTATATCATTCAATTTGGCCTCTTTTTTATTTTCTATCGGTATGTTAGTCCATTCATCTCATTACGGTGATCTATTGTTTCATATATATATTTGTCTAAAAGGCGTCTTCCTGCAAGTGGGGAGGCGCTTTTTGTCTCTTCATAAGTCCAAGTTTAAATTATTTCCATAAGTTGGTTGACAATTAATGGATACCGTCATACAATCTTTCTTGACCGATCAAAAAAGTTTGATCGAACAAAAAAATTAAACTTAACTCAATAATCGCTTAACGAGGTGAAATACAATGGATCAACCAAACAACCATGACGTCTACGAAATAACTTCTTATGTGCAGGCCAAAGTCTTCTCCAATAAGCTGCGGATCAAAATTTTCTCGCTCTTCGACGATGAAGTGGCGAAGACGTCGAAGCAGATTGCTGATCAGATGGGGCTTCCCGCGTCGAAGGTACATTATCATGTGCGCGAGCTCGCGAAGGTAGGGCTGCTTGTCTTAACCGAGACGAAAGAGAAGGGCGGCGTAATCGAGAAGTATTACTTGCCTGTCGCGAAGCAAATTCACATTCGGCTGATAGATGACGAGACGCGAGATGAAGGAGAGAAATCAGGCGAGTATCTGATCTCGAAGTCATATTTTCGCGATTATCAAGAAGAATTCTTGGAGGCGATCGAGCGCAAGGATGAACGGAAGAAGAGTAAGAAATCGGAAGGCGAGCATGGAACGTTCATGTCCGCAAGCACGCTGCGCCTGACGGAGGAGAAGCATAAACAGATGGTCGCGGAGCTAAGACAATTCATGGAGAAGTGGAGTTCACTGGAAGACCCGGAAGGACCAGATGCGATGAACTCTCGGCTGTTCTTATCGGCTTTTATTCAATCTAAATCTTAAAAAGGCGGTGCTGCGATGCTTCAATTCCTGCGGGGGAACCCATTATTTCGTCGCTACTGGTTCGGAACTTGGTTCTCGGAGCTTGGAGACTGGATACGGAATATGGCGGTTATGTACCTTGTCTTGAATTTATCGAATCATTCACCGATTGCATTATCTTGGACGATGTTCGCGGAATATGTACCGATCTTCGTGCTGGGTCCAATCGTTGGTGTGATGGCGGATCGCTGGAATCGGAAGAAGACGATCGTCTGGGCCAATATGTGTCGTGCCTTGATGATGGGCGTATTCGCTCTGGCCTATATGGTGCATGCAATCTGGCTGCTCTATGTGGCGGCGTTCCTCTCTTCGATCTGTACCTTGTTCTTCCGCGCACCGGGTAGCTCATTCACGATGCAGTTCGTGCCAGAAGAGGATCGGAAGACGGCAGCAAGCCTTCGGCAATTATCCTTCAGCGTTATGCTCATGCTCGGCCCCGCGATTGGGACATCGCTCTATATGTTCTTAGGTCCGGGATGGGTGTTCCTGCTCGTGTTTACCTTATTCATGCTGAGTGCAGGTGTAACGTCGACGATTCGTACGGCCCCCCCGGAGGAGTGTCCAGGGACCGAGGCGAAGCAGGGTTTGCGTTCCGTGTGGGATGACTTAACTAATGGCATGCGCTACGCGTTCCGCCATGCAACGGTTCGTCCAATTTTGTTCGGCGCGGTGTTCGTTGGTTTTGGCGCGGGGATGATTGATGTGTTGGAAATTTTCGTCGTGACGGATTTTCTGGGGCTGCCCGAGACGATGATGGCGGTGCTTGTATCCGTGCAAGGGATCAGTATGCTCGTTTGTACCTTGCTTGTTCAACGGATCAAGCTGCCATTCGATAAATTCGTCTCCTACGGTATGATCGTGATGGGCATAGGCCTAGGGTCGATGGTGGCGTATCCGAGCCTGATGGCAACGGCAGGGGCGCTGGTCGTGTTCAGTCTGGGGCAGATTGCGCTGAATATCGGGATGGCGACCTTAATGCAGACTAAAGTCGATTACGCCTACCAGGGGCGTGTGAACATGACATTCCAGACGACGTTGATCGGGCTTATGACCATTGCGCTCGTATCGACGGGCTGGTTGTATGCACTGCTGCCGCTTCGTCTGCTGGTTGCTTGCGGGGGATTGTTTATTGTTATCGGAGGGTGTATTTGTTACATGATGTTCCGGGGGAAAGTCGCAGCCGTATCTTCGATGGAGAAGGGACTGAAACCACAAGCATAAGAGACGGTTACTTGTTTCTTCTCACGAAGCTGTAAATGCTGAATCCAAGTCGCAGCACGCTTACGCCGATGAGAATCATAAGGAGAATGTTCATCGTATGGATATGATCACTGATCGTCGCGATTTGTTGATTAATCCCGTTAATGGAATTCGTCGTTGTGTCCTTAATGCTGTTAATTGCTGTTTTGAGTTCGTCGATGAAATCGGTAATACCCGTAAAACCCATGATGTGTTCAGCTCCTTGATGGTATAGATACATGTTATTATATGAAATATTCCCAGCCATAATCAAATGATGGAGCGTCTTCCTAGATATAGGGGGGCGCTCTCGTTCTATGTTTTCGGGGTCATGTCACAACTCGGTAACAATAATAGCCCGATCGGGTGATATTCATCATATTCGAATTGCTATATGCTCAAATCTATACAAGAAATACATATCGGATTGAATAGATTTGGAGGCTAAATGATGAAAAAGAAATTAGCGGTACTTGCTATGTCTACCCTATTACTTGCAGCTGCTGCGGTGCCTGTCTCGGCGCATGATGGTTGGTCGCAGACGAACGCACCTGTGGTTGCAGCCGGAGAAGTCAGCTATGTGGATTTGATGCTCGGCAATCATACGAATGAACATGCCAGCTACCGAGTTGCGGGCAAATGGAGCACCGATACCACGAAGGTATATGTAACAACACCTGCGGGCAAGAAAGCAGACATTACATCCACGATCTTCTATACGGGTGAGGAAAAAGAAGACGCAAATGCTGGGATCAACAACGACTATATTACGAAGTTCTCTGCATCCGCACCGGGTGCATACATTATTTCAGCGGAAGGCGATAGCCTATTCAAAAATGGTGAAGTGTCCAGCCGTACCCTTCGGAGCGCGAAGTCATTCGTAGCGGTTGCGGATATTCCACTCGCTCAGCGGGTTCAGAGCTTGAAAGGATTTCAGGCGCATGTAACGCCAGACCGTGCAGAGCTGGTGCCTGCATTCAACCCGGCTTCGGTGAAGCCGAACCAAGAGGTTCAAATCCAATTGTTCTTGAAGGACAAACCGCTCGCGAACACGGATGTCTCCATTATTCAGCGCAGCACTTCCGATTCGCAGAAGCTAAAGTCCGATAGCAACGGAATGATCACGTTCAAGACGGGTGCTACCGACTATTATTTAGTACGTGCCAAGCCATCGACAGATGAGAAGGTGGAAGGTCAATACAGTAGCGTGAATTATGAAGCGACGATGACGTTCATCGTGCAGAATGGAGCGACAACGGTTCCAGGCAAAGCAAGCGGCGTGCCTAGCGTCTATGTGAACGGCAAAGTCGTAGATGCACAAGGTATCGCGGTGAAAAGTGGCGTAACGATGGTGGATGCAGCGTTTGTTCGCGAGCAACTTCAGGCAGACTATAAAGGTACAGGTTCCACCTCGCTCCGTGCAGCTGCCGAAGCGGCTGGTGCGAAGGTCGAAGTATTGAATGCGGTGGGTGAACTGCGTGCCGCGGTATTAATCTACACGAAATAAAAGATAGGGGAGGGGCCGTCTGAATCTTGGCGGCTCTTTCGCAGTTATGGTGGTGAGGAATGACATGAAGAAATTCCATATCGGATGGCTCGTGTGTGTGATGGTCCTCTTCGTCTTGTTCCCGCAAGGAGTCGACGCACACGCACAGATTCAACGTTCGAGCCCGGCAGCGGAATCCGAGTTGTCTAGTGCGCCGCGAGAGATCCGAATCACGTATACGGAAAATATTAATGGCGATTTGAGTACGGCGACGCTCTGGACGGAATCGGGCGACTCTGTGTCTGTGAAATTGTCGACCGAGAATGATAATGTCCTGATCTTAACGCCTTCATCGGATCTCGCAGATGGGGTGTATAAGGTCAAATGGCAAGTGCTCTCTGTGGATACACATGTGACAGAAGGATCGTTCCGTTTTGCTGTAGGAGCGAAGCTGGAGACCATTCGTCCGCATGACACCATCTCACTCGATGGGGATACGACGGATACGGGGGCTGCTGTGAAGCCTTCAACGGATGTATCGCAATCCAAGGACAAGAAGGCGAAGCAACCGATTGTAAGTAATAAGGGAACTTCCGATAAATCGGTAGATGCAGCGGCTTCGAAACCGAAGGATCAAGGTGCTGCATCTAAACCGATTACGGGAAAAGAAGCGGGGGGATCCAGTGATCAGGCTGGCACAGCGGGTCAAGTGGAAGATAAGGCGAAGACGAGTGCTGCTAAAAAGGCGGTTGCGGTAGAAGCTGGAGCATCCGATTCCGGTTCAGCGACCTCACCTCAGACAGGTACAACAGATGGAACGACGGGTGGCGCTTCATCTGCAGGGCAGGACGGCGAGCTATCGAAGGATGAGGTGCCAGTAATCGAAGCTTCTACTGATGTAAAAGGAAGTGCGGATTTTGGGAGTGCGCCCGTATCGCAGGACAACTCTGACTCTGATATGTCCGGGATGGATCATTCGCATCCTATGGATGGGATGGACATGGAGGATATGGAAGGCATGGGTGCTAGCGGCATCACTATCGATTGGAATAAGCTGCTCCGCGTGATAGAGCTGTTCGTTATGGCGGCCATTGGGGGGCTCTGGTATGTCCGATCCTTCTTGCTGCGTAAGGATGAAGTGCCTGCTGATGGTCTTGTGCATCGTATATTCTCGGCCAAGACGGAGCGGATCGTTTATCTCGTTGGGATCATCCTGTTCCTCGTGACGGGGATCAGTCATTTGCTACAGCTGGCGATACAACTGAACACAAGTGGAACATTAGATGCCGAAGCGTGGCGTAATACAGGCGTGCTGCTTCGCTCTACGCTGGTTGGAACGGTAGTCTGGGTGCGTCCGATTCTGCTCGCTGCGCTGATTGTTGGTTCGATCGTGTTGTCGAGAAGTGCTGCGGCTGTGCGAATCGGGGTGCAAGGCATTCTCCTTGCGGGTGTTGCGATCACGTTCCCGTTCACGGGGCATTCTTGGGCGGACGAATCGATCCGCCTCGTCACGGTTTCGTTTGATCTACTCCATCTCGCAATGGCTGTCGTCTGGTTCGGGGGATTAGTAGCACTTGGCGTCATGACATGGCGGCTACCGAAGGATCGCGTGGATCTGGAGAAAATCCATCACGTGGTACGGAGGTTCTCCAATGTCGCATTGCCACTCATTGCGACGGTGGCGATTACGGGCCTTCTCTTATCGCTCATTCGGGTCACTTCTTGGAATGCGCTGTTCCATTCTGATTATGGGCAGACGCTAGTATGGAAGATTATCCTCTTTATCTTGGCTATGCTTCTCGCAGGGGTACAAAGGCTGGTAGTCCTGCCGTATCTTCAGCGTCAGGCTGGTGAGACAGAGGGTCTTATGCTAATCCTCTGGAAATTCAGTATTCGTGCGGAATTGTGCATCGCGATGATCATTTTCATCGTTGCAGGGTTCCTGTCCACGACGGCGCCGCCGATGAGCTAACGAATTACACCTCCATGGAACCATGGGGGTGTTTTTTAGTTGTTGTTAGAACGCCGAGCGAGTGTAATTTGGAGTAGGAGCATGTGCTGTGCGAGGGGGATTTGCACAATTGCGCGTGAACCAAGGGATAAGAGGCAGATGTGAGTGCTCTATACTGGATTTTATGTAGGATAGCAGGCGAATTTGGACCATTTTGCTGTCTATCATGGATTGTCGCACGATAGGGGGCTCAAACTGCCTCGATTACGTCAGATTTCCCACAAGTTAATGCAGAAATCCATGATAGGGCGCGAGGTGAGGCACTTTAGGCTAAAGTTAGTGCAGAAATCCAATATAGGGCGTGAGTTGAGCGGGTTGAAGTTGAGGGTTAGTAGGGTGGGGTGTACGTGTAAGAAGATAGCGGCATAGCTGAAGTAACTTGTTCAACGCCGAGCATAATCTGTACACGTTTCCACATAAATTGGTTAGTAAGAAACTAACGGGGAACGTGAAGGAGGGACAGCCATGGCCTTGCAATCGGAGAAATTAGGATATGGTGCGGGGGAGAAGCTGTTGATCGTCAATGCGGATGACTTTGGCATGTGTCGTTCAGCGAATGCGGCCATTGAGAAGCTGCTGCTGGCGGGAGATATCTCCTCGGCGACCGTGATGATCCCCTGCCCATGGGCAAAGCAAGCGACAGCATTCTGTAAAAATAACCCGCAGCTCGATATCGGGGTGCATCTCACGTTCACGAGTGAATGGGAGGGGTATCGGTGGGTGCCGATCTCTGGGCGGGATGCGGTAACTTCCCTGCTCGATGAAGGATTGTTCTTCCCGAAAGACTGCGAGACATTTGAGAAACAAGCGAATGCGGAGGAAGTACGTCGCGAGATTTACGCCCAGATTGAACATGCGATCGCATTAGGTATTCAGCCAACGCATCTGGATATTCATATGGGCAGCTTGTATGGGCTAGCGACAGGACGTGATTTTCTGGAAACGGTCATTGAGGCTTGCACTCACTACGGTCTACCGCTTCGACTTCCCTGCCGAATGATCGAGGATGCATCGTTCCCGGAGGCATTGCTGCCGATGGCGACCGCTCGTATTCAACTCGCGGAGGAGCGGGGCGTCCAAATGATCGATGATCTCGTGTCATTACCTTATGCGGTACAAGAAGGGGATACGTACATGAATGTCAGGCTGCAAATGGCGGACCTGCTCCGAAACATTCGGCCGGGCTTAACGGAGATCATCATTCATCCAGCCTTCGTGACCGATGAGCTTGAGGCGATCATGCCCTATGCGCAGAAACGAGGGATGGAAGCGAAGCTGTTCCGCGATGCCCTGATTCAGAAGACGATCCAGGAAGCGGGTATTCGTCTGATCTCGTGGCGTGACCTGATGGAATCACAGCGCAATTCGTAAAGGAGAGGTGCTTATGCACACAAACCGGCTCTCGATTCGTCCTATTCTCGCCTATTGCAGTGGTAATTTTCCTGTTAATCTGATTGCGCAAATGTTCGCGACGTACGCCGTTTTCTATTATGTGGATCATCTCGGTGTACGACCTGCGCTCATTAGTATCGCAATGGTCTTCCATGGCATTGTATGTGCCGTTATGAACCCGATTTTCGGGCATCTATCCGATCGCACCTCATCTCGATGGGGACGCAGAAAACCCTATATCCTCGCCGGGATCGTACCCGTTGCGCTCCTGTTTACTCTCATCTGGACACCGTTCGTAGAGGGCGCGGCGCTCTTCTGGTATTTCCTGATCATCGTGATGCTCTACGATATGGTATCCGTCATGCTCGTCTTAAACTGGACAGCATTGTTTCCGGAAATGTTCACTTCGCTTCGTGAACGTGCGACCGCGTCTTCATGGCGCCAGTTCTTCGGTATTATTGGTATGGTCGTCGGAGTTGCCATCCCGCCGCTTCTCTACACCCAGATGGGATGGGCGAGCATGGGCGTTATGTTCGGTGTGATCGTCGCCGTCTTCTTCTTTATCTCCTGGCTCGGTTCGAAGGAGCGCCCTGATGTAAAAGTCGTTACGTTCTCGGTTGGTCAAGCGATTCGCTACACGGCGACGAATAAAGCTTTCGTCCGTTACGTCCTCGGTAGCTTCTGCGTGCAGTTCTGCTTCGCGCTGTTGCCCGCAGCCATTCCGTTCTTCACCAAATATGTGCTGCATGAAGCGGATACGATGAATACGATCATGCTCGGTACGATTTTCGCGGTGGCCATGGTCTTGATCTATCCTTGGAGTCGTGGCATTTCAAAGTGGGGAACGCGATTCATTGCCCTTGCGACAACCGTATTGCTCATTGCCGCGCTTCTTCCATTTATGTGGGTTGGAAGTATACCGGGTGCAATTGCTACGGCAGCGGGATTCGGTGCGGTTCTCGCAGGTGTCATGGTCTTGCTCGATGTGATGCTGGCCGAGGTCATTGATGAAGATGAACGTCGTACGGGTGAACGTCGGGAAGGGATGTATTACGGGATGAATGGGTTTATTGTACGGTGGGGCGTGTCCTTGCAAGCGGTCGTGATGGGGTTCGTCTTGGAGCGGAGCGGTTACAGTGCTGCGAGTGCGGTACAGCCGGACAGCGTTGCCGCCGGGATCCGCTGGATGCTCAGCGGAATCCCGATTCTAGCGCTGCTGATTGGACTGATCTTCTTCTATGCTTATCCGCTACGACACACGCGTGCGAATGGATCAAATCAATAGATTGAACAAGACCGGATCATTGTTAATTTCGTTATAGGTAATACCCTTCTTCTTCATGTTGGCGATTAAAGCGTCATAATCCTCGCGATGCTTCAGCTCGATGCCGACGAGTGCGGGACCGTTGTTCTTATCATTTTTCTTCGTGTATTCGAATCGCGTAATATCATCATTCGGACCTAATACATCATCGAGGAATTCACGTAATGCACCAGCCCGCTGCGGGAAATTAAGGACGAAATAATGCTTCAAGCCTTCGAAAATTAACGAGCGTTCTTTAATTTCCTGCATCCGGTCGATATCATTGTTACCGCCGCTGATGACACAGACGACCGTTTTCCCGCGAATTTCGTCTCGGTAGTAGTCGAGTGCTGCGATCGGCAGTGATCCTGCCGGTTCTACGACGATGGCGTTTTCGTTATAAAGATCGAGAATGGTCGTACAAGCTTTACCTTCAGGGACCAGAACGATGTCATCGATCAGATCTTTACATATATCAAAGGTGAGATTGCCGACACGTTTGACCGCAGCGCCATCTACGAATTTATCGATATTGTCCAAAGGCACAACTTCGCCCAGTCTTAGCGATTCCTGCATGGAAGCAGCCCCAAGCGGTTCGACGCCGATCATTTTGGTCGATGGACTGACGGCTTTCACATACGTGCCGACCCCAGCAGCGAGTCCGCCGCCCCCAATGGTAACGAAGACGTAGTCGGCTGGCGTATCCAATTTCTCGAATATCTCCATGCCTACCGTCCCGTTGCCCGCAATAATCTTCGGATCATCAAAAGGATGCACGAATTTCATGCCATGCTCCTCACAAGTCTTCATCGCCGCGTCATAAGCATCATCATAGGTATCTCCCGTTAGAATGACCTCAACGTAAGAACCTCCGAATCGCTTCACTTGCGTAATTTTCTGCCTTGGCGTCGTGCTTGGCATGAAGATCTTGCCCTGAATTTGCAGCGCATTACATGAGAATGCGACACCTTGCGCATGGTTTCCTGCACTCGCGCAGACGATGCCTTGCTGGAGCTCTAACTCGGACAAGTTCCGAATGAGATTATAAGCACCACGTAATTTGAACGAACGGACAATTTGAAGGTCCTCGCGTTTGATATAGACGTTACAACCATACTTTTCGGATAATTTGGCATCATGCTGCAGCGGTGTCCGTGTGATGACATTTTTCAGCATGTGATGCGCCAAGATGATATCTTCCATGGATACCGTCTTGACGGCGGAATCGTTCTGCACGGTGAATCCCTTCTTTCTGAATCTTAGAGTCTTCTATTCAACTATTGTAAGCGTTGTTTCTATGAATTACGAGTTCTGATTTAGGACTGGCTTAGCTTCTGGTCGGTAGGTAGGAAGACGGTTAAGAGACCGAGCAGCGGCAGATAGGAAGTAAGCTGCATGATGTACGGGATTCCTGCCGTATCCGCTAGATTTCCCAGAAAAGCCGTGCCAATCCCGCCAAGTCCGAACGAGATGCCGAAGAAAATGCCCGACACGAGACCGACCTTGCCTGGCAGCAGCTCATGCGCGTAGACGACAATAATCGAGAACGCGGAGGATAAGATCAATCCGACGAGAACGAGCAAGATGACCGATACCGTGAAATTCGCGTAAGGCAGCGCAAGGGAGAAAGGCGCCGTGCCGAGAATGGAGAACCAGATAATATTCCTCCGTCCGAATCGATCCGTCAGTGCCCCACCGATGAGAAGCCCGATGACATTCGAAATCAAGAAGACGAACAGCACGACCTGTGCCATTTGCAGGCTAACATGGAAATGTTCCATTAAATAGAACGAGTAGTAATTCGAGATCGCCGCCGTATAGACGTTCTTTGAGAACAATAAGAGCATTAAGATGAAGATCGCAAATGCTGTTGCGTTCCGATTGAGTGGGTTCGCCTTGATGACTTTCGCATTTTGTTTGCGCTCAAGCTGGGTCGTATGTAGAAAACCTGCATACCATCTGCCGACGAAGAATTGGACGACAATCGCGATAATCGAGGCAAAAGAGAACCAAATGGCTCCGAATTGACCGACTTTGGCGAAGATCAGAATCGTCATAATTGGTGCAAGGGCTTGCCCAGCGTTCCCGCCAAATTGGAAAATGGACTGCGCCATGCCTTTGCGTGGGCCGGCAGCTAGGAATGCAACCCTTGAGGATTCCGGATGGAAAATCGCAGAGCCGATTCCGATGAGAATAACGGCGAGCATGACCATCAAGAAATGGGACGCGAATGCGACGCTGATGACACCAGCAAGTGTAAATACGACGCCGATCGGCAGCAGGTATGGCATTGGTCTGCGGTCGGTGTACAAGCCAATGATGGGTTGAAGGACCGACGCCGTGCCGCTTAGCGCAAATCCGATGAGACCGATCTGGGTATAGCTGAGATCTAGCGATACTTTTAGGATTGGGTAAATCGAAGGAATGACCGCCTGGACGGTATCATTCAATAAATGGACGAAGCATACCGCGAATATAATCGGGAATACCGTCTGCGCAGCAGTCGCGCTCTTTGCATTTGTCACCCTGCGGATCACACCTTTCTTCCATGCTGTACATCCTCTGAAGGACGAGGGAGACGATACGTTCCGAATGCTGGAAGAACCCTTCTTGATTTAGGCGTGGAGCCTTAGAATCCAAAGGGTTCGCCTACCTTAGCAATATAATAAACTGTATTGTAGGCCTGCCTGGGTAATGCTGTCAATGCAAGTTTTCGTCGAATGGACATTTTTGCATTTTTGATAGAATTTGTCGGAAGTTGACCCCTATTTTCCACTCGATTATACTTAAAAGAGCTATCAACATGTGAAGAGTAGGGAGAGACTGTGATGAACAAAGTCAAGAAACGGGTGCTGATGTCGATGTTACTCGCGCTATGTGTCGGCTTGACTGCTTGTAAATCGACAGAAATCGTTCAATCGGTACATGCCGATTCTGAGACGTCGGCAGAGGAGCAGCAGGGGAATACGGAAGAACAACAGGAGAAACCTGACGGAGATAAGAATCAATCATCACTTGCTAGTGAATATGCGCTTAGCAGGACAGTTACCCAGCAGGGGGATAAAGAAGTAGTGACAAATCCGGAGTCCATGGCCGTCGTTGTGAACAAACAACGTTCCTTACCCGATGGGTATGAACCGCCTGACTTGGTGGAGCCGAACGTTAAGTTTTCTTTTAATGAGAAAGTAGAGAAGCGTCTGATGCGCCAAGAAGCCGCTGAAGCGCTGGAGAAGCTGTTCGAGGGCGGGAAGCAGGATGGCATTCATCTATTTGCCGTATCGGGGTACCGTTCGTATAAACGTCAGGTTACGGTGTTCAACAGCAATGTGAAAAGAAACGGTCGTGAATACGCAGAGAAGGTAAGCGCGGTTCCTGGGAAAAGTGAACATCAGACAGGTCTTGCGATGGATGTATCCAGTGAGAGTGCAAGCTTCGGCTTGGAGCAGATGTTCGGCGATACGCCGGAAGGCAAGTGGCTTGCAGAGCATGCCGCGGAGTACGGATTCATTATTCGTTATCTCGAAGGGAAAGAGGATGTTACCGGCTATGTCTATGAGCCTTGGCATATTCGTTATGTCGGCGTAGATCTGGCGAAGGAAATTGAGGCTGCAGGCGTGACGTTGGAACAATACCTTGATGATACGGGTTCGACGAAAGCGTAGAATAATAGGCACAAATAATGGTTTTTTAAAAATAGCAAAAAAGACCCTGTGAACTTTGGTGGTTCAGGGTCTTTTTTGCTTGGGTGTTAATATAGCTACTCGGTTACCCGAGCTGATATATATTGAAGGGGTGTCGCCTCTTTACTTCATTTTGCGCAAAATGCCTTTGACGAGTTCCACGAATTTCGCTCTTACTCTTCCTGCGACTTCGATCACTTCCTCATGATTCAAAGGTTGATCGAGAATCCCGCAAGCCATATTCGTTAAGCAGGAAATACCGAGCACCTTCATATTGCCATGCACCGCAATGACGGCTTCAGGAACCGTCGACATCCCGACAGCATCTGCTCCAAGCGTACGAATCATCCGAATTTCAGCTGGCGTCTCATAAGCCGGGCCGCTCCACCAAGCATAGACGCCTTCTTGCAAGCTCATGTCTTGTTCCTTCGCTACCTCTACGGCAAGCGCACGGAATTCACGGTTGTAGACTTGAGAGACGTCAGGGAAACGTGTACCGAGCGCATCATTATTCGGTCCAATTAACGGATTGGTGCCCACGAGATTAATGTGATCAGTAATGAGCATCAAATCGCCAGGCTTAAATGACGTATTAACTGCTCCGCATGCATTGGTGATGAGAATATTCTCTACACCTAATGCTTTCATGACACGAACCGGGAATGTCACTTCATCGAGCGTGAAACCTTCGTAGTAGTGAAAGCGGCCTTTCATCGCTACAACGGTCTTGCCTTGAAGCTGTCCGATGACCAATTCATTCGCATGGCCTACAGCACCGGATTTTGCAAAGTGCGGGATTTGGCTATATGGGATTTTGAAAGGGTTTTCAATCTCGTCAGCAAGTGTGCCTAAGCCGGAACCTAAAATCATACCGATCGTTGGACGATAATCCGTCTTGTTTAGTAGGAAATCGCGTGCTTCGTTAATTTGTTCTAAGTTATGCATGAATCTCATTCCTCCTTGATGGTTATTCGGTTTGTATGGTTCAAGTGTATAGTATCTTCTCCCGAAAGTAAATGGTTAAAAATCAATTTGATTAAAAGATATGTAAAAATATCGATACGAAGTTCAAAAAATTACTTTATATAAGTTTCTTTATTCAAAAATATAGAAAAAGAAAGAGATACTTTGGAGAGAAAAACCATAAAATGATAAAAGGGGTGGTTCCTAGCCATTATTTAGCGTGGTTTTGTTGTATAATGAGGTGCATAGCCGATAAAATGAACTGTTCTGGAGGGCATTATGATAACGGAATTCGTTGGCGTGACATCGCCAAAGATGAAAAGCTTAAAACTTCTATATAGCCTGATCCGTAAGCTAGGTGCGGTAAGGATTAATATTCTGTCGGAAATGACAGGTTACAAGCACACGACATGTGCACGTCTGCTCGACGAGCTGGCGCAAGTAGGGCTTGTACAGGATAGCGGACTCGGCGAGTCGAGCGGGGGTCGAAAGCCGCTCATGTATGAGATCAATCCGAATGCTCATTATTTGATCGGCGTTGAGGTGACCAACTTATATACAACCGTGCTGCTCCTAAATTTGAGTCTCGATATTCTAGGGTCGAAGAAGCTCAAGATGAACGAACAATGTACGGGTGAATATACGCTCAATTACGTAACCGGCTGCATTGATCAACTGCTTGCGGAACATCATATTCGTAGAGAGAAGCTTCTGGGCATTGGTGTAGGGGTTCTGGATCCGATCGACCCTGAGCGGGGAGCGATCCACCATCATCCGTTCAAGGCCGAGGGGTGGGATCTGAATATTGTAGAATATTTGACGAAGCAGAATAACACGCTTGTGCTGCTCGATAATGGGACCAATCTGGCGGCTCTAGGAGAGTATCGGAAGAATCACTGGAAGGATAGGGACAGTCTCGTGTTCGTCTCGAGCGATATGGGCATTCGCTGCGGCGTTATTCAGAATGGCCGGATGGTGAGTCATAAGCATGGCATGGAGGATGCTTTCGGTCATATCATTGTTGATATGCATGGACAGCGCTGCTCCTGCGGTTCCTATGGTTGTCTGCAAGCTTACAGCAGCCTGCCGGCTATTCGGGATGAAGTCATCCGTCAGATGAAACGGGGGAAATACTCCTCTCTTCAAGAGCAGGTCAACGATGTGGAGGAGATCGACTTCCACCACATTCTTGATGCACTGGAACAAGAAGATCCACTATGTCAGGAAGTCATCAAAGAAGCAGCGTATTACTTCGGTATCGGTCTCTCGAACCTCATCTTCCTCTTGCATCCGGATGTTGTGGTCTGCGGGGGAACACTTGTCCCGAAATCGCTCTTCTACGAAGTGGCGTCTGAAGCAGCCCTGAAGCGAATGGCGCAGTATCCGAACAGCCATATCGAGATTACGAAGGCGACAACGGACTACAATAGTGTGGCGCAAGGGGCTGGCTGCATGATCTTAGATTACTTCACGGAAGAAATTCTGCCATAATCGGCGGGGGAATCGAAAATATAACAAAAGCGGCTGAATGCGATTCAGCCGCTTTTTGTATGTTTGGCGTTTAGTAGGACGTGGATTGCTCGCCACGTAGTATCTTGACGCCAGAGCTTGTCCCGATCCGATTGGCTCCAGCCTTCACCATGTTGTTCATGTCTTCTAGACTGCGTACGCCGCCCGAAGCCTTCACACCAACGTGCTCCCCAACCGTCTTGCGCATTAACGCCACATCTTCAATCGTCGCGCCTCCTGTAGAGAAACCTGTCGAAGTCTTGACGAAATCTGCGCCGGCCTTCACCGAAATTTCGCACGCCCGAACCTTCTCTTCTTCTGTCAGCAGACAAGTTTCGATAATAACCTTCACGAGCGCTTTACCTGCAGCGGCTTCAACAACCGCACGAATATCACGCTCGACCAATGCATCGTCCTGATCCTTCAGCGCCCCGATGTTAATGACCATATCCACTTCTCCTGCGCCCTTGCTAATCGCATCACGCACTTCGAATGCTTTCGTCTCGAGTGTATTCGCCCCAAGTGGGAATCCAATGACGGTACATACCTTAACGTCGGATCCTTCAAGTTCCTTCGCAGCAAGTTCAACCCACGTTGGATTGACGCATACCGAAGCGAAATTATATGTTCTAGCTTCCTCACATAGCGTAATAATCTCCTGTCTACGTGTGTCTGCTTTCAATACGGTGTGATCGATCATATGCTGCAACTTAACGTTACTCATCCAATATTCCTCCTCTTATGAAGTCAATAAGATTTGCTTCAATAACACATGTGTTCCTTGATCAAGCGTTTAAGTGTTTATGATGCCCTCATGCATGACGTCTTGTCACTCAAATCTTAATGGATTTTGATGACATTGTAAATAGAATAAAATTCAATTTGAGAAAAAGTTGCGAATTTGAAGAACGAAGTAATGCAGAATAGGTGTATTATCTCATGGGAATAGCGTTTCATACATGACTTTTTGCAAATATAAAAATTTATCTGATCATTCGGATTGGAGGAACAGCAGGGAGCGACGTTTCATGGGCTCGATGAGAAGGGACAGCTGCATGCCTGCCGGGCGCAGGACATTACGAATGCAAAACGGCTCGGACCGCCTCGTCGGAGAGGTCGGCTCGGGCCGTTTGTGGCTATAAGTGGATGTTAGCTCTTGCCTTTGCCGCTCTTGCGGTCTTTGGTGCGTGTCGTTGTATTCTGACGAGCATGTCCTTGTTGCTTAGCCATCTGCGATTCTCCCCCTTCTCTAAGTTACGAGTTCAAAAAGTCGGCATTTTAGCACCGAGAAGGTTCTCGCAAGATTCAATGTCGATTATGCTTCTCGAATGACTTCGTGATCAAATGATGACTTTTTGAACAACCTCTATAGGGTTAGTATGGGGAACCGGAGATGATCTATGCATCGTTCGTGTCGAAAAGTAGGTCGCGAACGGACATCGATTTGGAGGACTCTTCCGCTTCGATTTGGGTCACGCTGTAAGACTGCACTTCCTTGCGGAGTGCGAACATTTTCTTGTCGAGATCGTCGGCGGCGAGCGCTACTTTCGTGAGCTCTTGCAGCACGTGAGGGGGTACTTCCTTCTCATATTTATAGAAGATAATATGCTCCATACTTGCCCAGAAATCCATCGCAAGGGTGCGGAGCTGAATTTCGACGCTAATCCAGCATGTATCTTCGAATAACACAAGTGGTACCTGCACGATGACATGCAGACTTTGATAACCGTTCGGCTTCGGATTCGCGATATAGTCTTTAATCTCGATGATGCTCAAGTCATCTCGTTGCTTGAGGTGATCTAGAATCATATAGATGTCGTTCACGAACGCACAGACGATTCGCATGCCTGCGACGTCATAGATTTGGGTGATGGCGTTCTCGATCGTAACGCCGATGCCTTTACGCTCCAGCTTCTTAATAACGCTGTTAATGGATTTGATCCTCGTCTTCGTATGTTCAATCGGACAATAGCCATCACGCATTTTCCATTCGGCTTCGATGACCTTCATCTTATTCTCGAGCTCCTTGAGAGCCAGCTGGTACAAGGTTGGAACCTGGTTCCATTGTTCAATTTTGCAGATCAGGTGATCCAGATTGCCCTGGATTTTCATCGCCTGGTTGTCTGATTGGGCGGGGTATAATTCCATCAGAGGATGCTCCTTTCCGGGTCATGCGCTATCCTGTTATGCTCTACTTCTAGTGTACTAAAAATAGAAGGCGAGCACCACCTGAAGAAGGATGGCTAATAATAGTAGTTCATTTGATCAAGTGTAATGCGTGAAAAAAGGATAAAAGATAGGGCATGGCCTGTCTAGGCCACGCTAGTCTCGGGCAGGCACCTGGCGTTCTCCAGGTGCCATCGGGCCCTTGCACAGCGGGCACGCCTTGCTCGCCGCTGCCGGGTCTGCTGCCTCGCGTGGATTCATACGCATCCACGCGGGGCAGCCCGCGTCCGTGCACAGCCATGCACGGACGCGCCGCATCGCCGCGCCTGCGGGAGCCGCGGCGGTGCGGGCCCCGCCCGCGCGCGCTGTCGCCGTGCGCGCGAGCGGGGCGGCTGGGCGGCGCTCCGGCACGGCGCCGCCAAAGGCTGCGGCAAAAAAGCGGGACACGTCCGCTTTTTTGCCGCGGTAGTGCGCGGGGGAGCTGATATACAGCTCCTCCTGCGCCCGGGTGACAGCGACGTACGCGAGACGTCGCTCTTCTTCTAGCGCGGCAGCGGCGGTAGTCATGCCGCCTGCCGCTTCGCTTGTCGCAGCTGCGATCTCGCTGCGCGCAGCCATGGCTTCGGCGTCATCGCCGCCACGGCCCTCGCCTCGCCGCTCAGTCCGCAGCTTCATGCGCCGCATCGCTCGTTCACCGCGCTTCGCGTCGCCCTTCGGCTCTTCTGCTTCCTGCAGCGCAGAGCTGTGCGGCAGAATTCCTTCGGATGCGCCGATGAGATAGACGCATGGGAATTCGAGACCCTTTGAGCGGTGAATCGTCATGAGCGTGATGGCATCGGCATCTTTATTGTACATCAGCTCGGTCATTTCTGTATGCTTCGCGGACATCTCGTCGACGAAGGCGATAAAGGCTTCCACCGTATCGAATCGCTTGGCCGCGGATTCCAGTTCATCTAATGTCTCCGTCAGTGTCTCCTTATGCTGCGTCCATTTATGCACATCATGCACTTCGACGTATTTCTCATAGAATTGACGGCGAATTTCTTGAATCGCGAAGATCGGTTTCATCGCTTTGAGCGATTTGATCAACCGAATACGCTCCTTCACGGCATCACGCTGATAGCTCTTCAGCTCTGGCCAATCCTGCAGATGGATGAGCGGATATTTCTTCGGCTTCAGCTTATCCTGCCGCTGGATATACGCGCTACCGGCTTCGCGTGAGACGTAAAGCGCTGCGACGGCGCTCTCGATCGAGGCTATATCCCGCGGGTTCAAGGCGAGCCGCAGGTGGTCCATGACGGGTTTCACCAGCCACTGATCATAGAAGAGAGGCCCCGCGCCGTATTGCACGAACGGCATCTCGCTTAGGACCAGCTGCTCGAACATAGCACGGCTGCTGCTTGCGGTACGATGGAGAATGGCAATCTCCCGATAGTCGAATTGCTCGGATGCGATCTGTTCCTGAATATGCCGCACGATGTGCTCTGCTTCTTCATCGGTGCCGCCTGGGCGCATATACTGCGGCTTAAAGTCGTCTTCACGCCATTCTTTATGCTGTTCCCCGCTGACCTTCAAGGTTTTGACTTTCCGTTCTTTATTGTGGACGATGACGGCGTTGCCGAGCCCGACAATATTCGCGTTCGACCGATAGTTAATGTCGAGCGTCATTGTCTTCGTCTCTGGATATTCCAAATGGAAATTCAATATAAACGTATGCTCCGCGCCGTTGAACGTATAGATCGTCTGATCATCATCCCCGACGACCATCAGATTGCGGTTGCCTGCAACGATCATGCGCAGCAGCACATATTGCAGATGATTCGTATCCTGGAATTCATCGGCCATCACATATTGGAAGCGTCGCTGCAAGGAGGCGAGGAGTGAGGCATTCTCAAGCAGCAGTTGATGAGCGAAGACGAGGACATCATCGAAGTCCATCTGATGGGTCTCTTTCTTCCAGGTCTCATACCGGAGCATCGCTGCCTTTAAGTCTCGTTCTTCGAGAGATTGCTCCGGCAGCTCATCGAGTAGGGCGCATTTCATCTTATAGGAAGAGAGTAGGGCGAGTACAGTCTCGGGCTCATAGGATTGGTGCAAGCCGAGCTCACGCAGGATGCGCTTCATGACGATCTGCTGGAACCGGGTCTCGCTTAATAAGCGCTGGGTATATCCATGATGCTTCAGAATCATCAAGAAGAAGGCATGGAAGGTCCGGGCTTGGACCTCATTCGCTGCACGAAGCGATATCCCTGGAAGCCGTGCAATCCGCGACTTCATCTCCGCTGCGGCTTTGCTCGTGAAAGTAACGAGTAAGATATTGCGAGGCGCCACCTTGCGCACCGCGATGAGATAGCCTGTCCGGCTGACCAGAACGGATGTCTTGCCAGAGCCGGCCCCTGCGATGGTCAATAACGGTCCGTCACCATGCCGAACGGCTTGAATTTGCGATTCATTTAACGTGATACCTCGCTCTTCCAGCGCACGAAAATAAAACGCGTCAGCCGCCGTATTCGGGACAGCTTCCGCGCTTGTTCTTCCATCCGTCCATGGCGCACGCGGTATTTTCGCTTCCGCGCGTGCGCCGAAAGGGCGATCTTTCATGATGATTTCCTGCATGTTGCACACCCTGCCTTCGCACATCGCCCGATGAAGAGCGATGATGTTGTTTCGTTTGGTCCGACGGCACCGAGGCATTAGCACGGCGCCCGAAAACACGGTATTCATTATAACCGATCTGCGAGGGTAAGAACTAGTTTTTTCAAGAAACACCGTCCTCCAAAATTTCCTTCGTGTCATCCTTCGATTTGGAGTTCGATACTTCCTCGCCATTATTAACCGCGACGAGCATGGGCTGCGGCTGGTATGTATCACGTGAAATGCGCTTCTTCTCGACCACTTTCCCGTTCTTCGTCAGCGTCCGATAAGTTTCTACGATATAGCCTTGCTTGCCCTCGGAGAGGACTTCACGTCCGCCGGCCGGCAGGCTGCTATCGACGACATATTTGACCGGAGGTTCAAGGACTTTAACCGTACTGGAGCTGATATCGTAATGCGTATCTTTATCCATCGTACCGAAAAGTTTGATGGTCAGCTCTTTATTGACGACTTCTGCGCGAATAAGCAGGGTTTTGCCTGTCGTGTTCTTGAAGCGGAAGTTAATATTGCCTTCGGAGAAAGTCGCATCCTGCCCAATCGGCAAATAGCTTACAGGTAAAGAATGATTGCGCCGTTCGACAATTTGAAGCCCTGTACGTATGGCAGCGTTATAAAGGGTACTTGATACTTGACAGATCCCGCCCCCGATACCGGGAATGAGCTTCCCTTTGAAAATAACCGGGGCTTCACGAAAACCGAATTTCTTTTCTGTTGCCGCAATGATTTTGCCGTAATCGAATACGTCACCCGGTTTGAGAATGGTATTGTTCAGCGTCTTGGCTGCGGCGGTAACATTGTACACCCGGCCTTGTGCGCTCGTTGCGAAGCTTGTTGTGAACTCCATGATTTTTCGCTCGACACCCTCTGCCTTAAGTGCATCGAGTGTGATTTTGGCAGGCATCTCCTTGAGTGTAAATTGAACCGTAGCAACTTGTTTTGCCGCTGTCTCGCTTATAAATTCACGCGGAATTTGCTTCGCAATATCTTGTTTGGTTCGCTCCCAATCAATACGATTGGCCGACTGGTCTGGTATGTAGCTGACGACATCTTGCGGGCTGATAAGCCGTACGGCATTCACGGACTGTCCCATATATTTTTTCTCCCAAGCGGCATCATATTGCTTCATCAAGGCGGTGTCATCCCACTTGACGATGAGATTCCATTGTTTAGGCATCGAGTAGCGATATTGCACGCGGTCCCACAGATTTCCTTCGGTTAATTTCTTCATCTCTTGTAATAATCCCGATTCCTCGAACGTTACGCCGAGCTGCTTCATCGTGACAACCCGTTCGACAGCCTTCGGTGCATCGATTCTTAGTGTGATTTTCTTTTCATTAAGCTGTTCAATCTGCTGCTGATAAGCTGCGATCACTTCGTTCATTTTCATGTCGCCAACGTTCCAATTTGCGAGTGTCACGCCCTTCGGCAATGTGGATTGCGATGCATAACTGTGCAGCCAACCCCACGTGCCAACACCGACCAATACGATGAATGCTACTACGATGAATCCGATATGAATCCGTCTCATTTGCTGAACGCTCCTCTAAATTTATCTTGAAAAATCAACCCTTGTATCATGTATATGCGGGTTAGATTTTCAAGATGATTTTCATTCTGAACGATTTATGAAACGCTCGAAACTTGTTGGAAATCACGTGGGAATAAAGGAATTTTGGGTAATGTGTCGAATGTATTAAGGGCTAACTATGTTCCGGGAGTGATATTGTGATTGAAATGCAGGATATATGGAAGACGTATGCGGACGGAACACATGCCCTTCGTGGGGTTTCAGTTCGTATTGACCGAAATGAATTTGTGTATCTCGTAGGACCGTCTGGTGCTGGTAAATCGACATTTATGAAGCTTATTTATAGAGAAGAAGTTCCAACAAAGGGTCAAATTTCAGTGAACGGTTTTAATGTAGGCCGGCTGAAGCAGCGTAAGATTCCTTATGTACGCCGTAACATCGGCGTTGTATTCCAAGATTTTAGATTATTGCCGAATTTGACGGCATTCGAGAATATTGCGTTTGCCATGGAAGTGATTGAAGCCCCGCGCAAGCTGATTAAGCGTCGCGTGAGCGAAGTGTTGGATCTGGTCGGCTTGAAAAATAAGGCGAACAGCCTCCCGGCCCAGCTCTCAGGTGGTGAGCAGCAGCGGATCTCGATTGCACGCGCGATCGTGAATAATCCATCTGTGATTGTCGCGGATGAGCCGACGGGGAATTTAGACCCTGAGACATCGTGGGGCATTATGAACCTGCTGGAAGAGATTAATTTCCGCGGAACGACGATTATTATGGCAACGCATAACAAAGAGATTGTAAATACGATTCGTAAACGTGTTATCGCGATCGAAGGCGGCCAAATCGTGCGAGATCAAGTGCGAGGAGATTACGGCTATGACATTTAGAACAATACTTCGACACTTGCGGGAAGGCGCGAAGAATGTGATTCGCAATGGATGGATGTCCTTTGCTTCCATTAGCTCGATCGTCATTTCTCTATTTATATTAGGTGTATTCTTGGTCTTATCATTGAACATTAACGCGCTCGCTGGACAAGTCGAGAGTCAGGTTCAAATCCAAGTGTACTTGGAGCCGAACACGACGAAAGAGCAGCGGGAGCAACTACATACCGAAATCGGCAACATGAGTGAAGTCAGCAAGGTAGAGGTCGTCACGAAGGAAGAGGGCATGAAGATCTTCCGTGAAAATTTAGGTGAAGACGGTAAGGAGCTGTTATCCGGATATACGGAGGATACGAATCCGCTGCCAGATACACTGGTTGTCGATGTCTTGGAGCCAACGACTATTCCGACTGTCGCGAAGAAAATAGAAGAGCTCAAGAAGACGACGACCGAGAAAGTCATTGCCAAAGTCAAATATGGCGAAGGTACTGTTGAGAAGATGTTCGCCGTGACGGATACGATCCGGAATGCAGGTCTCATCGTCGTGGCGGGTCTTGCGATTACGTCGATGTTCTTAATTTCGAATACGATCAAAGTGACCATCATTGCGCGTCGTCGAGAGATCGGTATCATGAAGCTGGTGGGCGCAACGAACCACTTTATCCGTGTGCCATTTTTTATTGAGGGTGCCCTGATTGGATTTTTGGGTTCCGCGGTTACGATTGGGATTCTATTCACCGGTTATTATCGTCTAGTGAAGCTCACCCAGGTGGAGCTTGGGCTTATGCTGATTAAGCTGATGCCGCTGCAAGAGCTATGGTTATCGGTAGGTGGGGTTATCCTCGGATTAGGTGTCTTGATCGGGGTTTGGGGATCCACCGTCTCCATCCGCAAATTCTTAAGAGTCTAGTATTGTAGTTCAAAATTCACCTTACTAACTTTTTTAGTTTCATAATCGAAGAAGAACCTGAAAAGAACATGGAGGGGAAAGTCTTTTGAAGAAGAAACTGATGTTATTGCTTATCATGATGGGTCTTATCTTTACGATGGTGCCGCCGATGCAGACCCATGCGGAGTCGGAGCTCGCTAAAATTAATAAAGAAATCAAGAAATTACAACAGCAACAGCGTTCCGCGATGAAGAAACAGCAGCTCGCTGAGAAGAGCGTGAAGGAAGCGAAGTTTGCCAAAGAACGTACGGCTTCAGAAATCACGGTTATTATGGCGCAAATTAATGATGTTACCAAAGATATGATGAATACTTCTGAACAGATCGACCAGACGGAGGAGAAGCTTCGCCTGGCAGCGGTTGAACTTGAAGAAGCGACCGAACGTGTCCAGAGCCGAAGTGAGCTGCTTGATTCGCGCTTGCGTCTCATGTATACGAATGGATTTGTCTCCTATCTCGATGTACTGCTTGATTCGGCGAGCTTCTCGGATTTTCTAGATCGTATTGATATGCTGAAATCGGTTGTAGGTCAGGACAAAGATATCTTAGCCGACAACAAACGGGACAAGCTGCTGGTTATCGATAAGAAGAAGCAGGTTGAGGGCGATCTGAAGCAAGTTCGAGCGCTCTATACCAAAATGAACCTCACCAAGGAAGAGCTTGCAGGCAAAGAGAAGCAAAAAGAAGTGATGATCGCGAGCCTCAGCAAGAAGATTGAAGAGGGCGAAGAGATCAGCGATGAGCAAGAGAAATTCGTCATGGAGCTTGCGAAGAAGACAGCGGAGCTGCAAGAGAAGAAGAAAAAATTCAAGCCGAAATATAAAGGCGGCAAGCTGGGTATGCCAATTCAGACTTTCCGAATTTCATCCGGATTCGGACCACGGACTCATCCTGTGACAGGGCAAAAGGGGAAAATGCATACAGGGCTTGATTTCGCCGCGCCGAAAGGCACATCAATTTATGCTGCAGAAGCAGGGATCGTCATCGTTGCTCAGACGGTTAGTGGCTACGGGAACTGTGTAATCATTAACCATGGTAATGGAATATGGACGTTATACGGACATATCCGTAATGGTGGGATCGTCGTTGAGAAAGGCCAGGAAGTGAAGAAAGGCCAGAAAATAGCTGAAGTAGGCAGTACGGGGCAGTCGACAGGAAACCATTTGCATTTCGAAGTGCGGGTGAATGAAGTACCGAAGAATCCGGTCGGTTACTTGAATTTATAGACTGCAGGGTAGACTTTTCTCACGCTCGCCTGAAATATGCAAATAAAAGGTGCATGCTTGTCATATACTACCACGAGAATCTTGTGAAAAGATGGAAACCTCTCCTACGGGAGTTGGTTATAAGGTGGTGATTCTTGTGAAATTTACAGGTCGGGCAGTGATCGCATTTGTTCTGCTCACCATGTTCGCAACGTGCCTAATTACGTTGACGGTGGTGGAGAACCCGATTTTGACAAGTGGTGATCGACAAGCGAGCACGACGAAGTTCTCTGGGTTTACGAACAATGAATTTAAGAAGTTGAACACAACACTGCAATTGATCGAAGGTCAATATTATAGTGATGTTGACCGGGAGAAGGTCATTGACGGCGCAGTGAATGGCATGATGGATGCGCTCAAAGACCCTTACTCGGTATATATGAATGAGCAATCCGCAGGGCAATTCGCATCGAGCTTGGAAGGGACCTACACGGGCATTGGTGCGGAAGTGACCATGGAGGATAACAAGGTAACGGTATTGTCACCGATCAAGGGTACTCCGGCAGAACGCGCAGGAATCTTACCGAAGGATGTAATCGTCTCGATTAATGGTGAGAAGCTGGACGGGCTGAAGCTAAGTGAAGCCATTGACCGCATTCGTGGTCCGAAAGGAACGAAGGCGAAGATCAAAGTTCGCCGTACGGGTGTTGATGCATTGCTCGAATTCGAGGTTATCCGGGAGGACATTAGTCTGGAGACGGTGCATGGGCAAATGTTAGACCAGAAGATCGGACTGATTGAAATTCGTCAGTTCTCGATGAATACGGGAAAACGATTCAAAGAGGAACTAACGAAGCTGGAACAAGGCGGCATGAAAGGGCTAATCATTGATGTGCGTAACAATCCTGGCGGCTTCGTTCCTGTTGTAACGGACATTGCAGAGAATTTCATTCCATCTGGACAGGTGATCTATCAGCAGGAGCGTCGGGATGAGAAGGTGACGAAGGCGTTGTCCCGTGGAAAAGGGACGAAGAAATATCCGATAATTACGTTAATTAATGAAGGCAGCGCGAGCGCCTCAGAGATTCTGGCTGGCGCGTTGCAAGATCATCAGATAGCGAAGCTCGTAGGCGTATCATCTTTCGGCAAAGGAACCATGCAGGTCACATACAAGGAAGAGTTCGATGACGGCAGCTTGCTCAAGATGACGTTCGCGAAGTGGCTCACTCCCAAAGGGACTTGGGTGCATAAGAGCGGCATTAAGCCGGATTTGGAAGTGAAGGAGCCGGATTATTATTTTGTCGCTCGGCTGTCGCAGAAGGAAGAACTGAAATACGATATGAATAATGAAGATGTGAAGAACCTGCAAGTGATGCTGGAGGGTCTTGCTTATCATCCGGGCCGTAAGGACGGTTATTTCGATCGTAAGACTGAGCAGGCGGTGCGAGCGTTCCAGATGCAATCGGGCTTACCGGAGACAGGTTATGTGGATGATGCGACAGCCCAGAAGCTCGAGGCTGGCATCAAGATACGTCTTCAAGATCCGAAGTACGATACACAATTGAACAAAGCGGTCGAAGTGCTCCGGGAGGAAATTCGTTAGTCCGCGTCGAATATGGAGAGAAGGCTTAGGATTTAGCCTTCTCTTTTTTGTGCCTTACTTACGAATGAATTGGGGGTTGAGGAATGGGAATTGTGATGGAGATCTTATGGAATATTGTTGAAGCGATCGTGCAAATGTTTTTACAGCCGTTTCTATATATAGCGATTATTCTGATTGTCTTCCAATATCGTCGTCAGGTGATGTTGGAACGTAAGCTGTTCTCTGTCAAAATGCACGCACTAGGGGATCAACTGATACGTACCTTACTTGGTGGATTACTTGCGGGGATTGGGATCTCACTCGTCTCGGCTTTCACAGGAATGACGCTGACGACGGAGGCAATCCTGCTCGTATGGTTCGTTGCACTGATTTTAATGCTATTCCGTGTCCGGTTCTTATGTCTTGCATATGCCGTAGGGGTACTTGGTGTGCTACAGTTTATTGCCGATCGGTTCCCGGATTGGGAGCTGACGGGGTTCGCTGGATCGGTGCTTACGACGCTGCGATCACTCGACATACCGGCATTAGCGGCTTTGGTTGCATTGCTGCATTTGGCGGAAGCGATTCTGATTCGCTTGCAAGGGGCAAAGTTCGCGAGTCCGTTATTTGTGGAAGGGAAACGAGGGAAGCTCGTAGGGGGCTATCAAATGCAAAGTTATTGGCCTGTCCCCTTGTTTCTGATGATTCCGGCACAGACGGTTGGTTCGGTACTTCCTTGGACGCCATTCTTCGGTGGGGAAGCGTGGACGAATGGTTGGATGCTCATGGCGTTTCCTGTCGTGATCGGTTTCAGCGAATGGACACAATCCCGATTGCCGCAGGAGAAGGTCAAACAGAGCTCGTTCTGGTTAATGGTATATAGTATTGTTTTGCTAGGGCTCGCATTCGCTGCGGGGCTATGGAGTCCGCTTATGCTCGTCGCAGCCTTGTTCGCGATCGCTATGCATGAATGGATCTATTGGTACAGCACGAAGGAAGAAGCCGAGCGCAGCCCGTTGTATGTTCATGATGATCGAGGATTGCACGTCTTGGCGGTTATCCCAGGGACGCCTGCACAGGAGCTCGGGATTGAACCGGGCGAGATTGTACATAAAGTGAACGGGGTTGCAGTGCGTACGAAGGAAGCGCTGCACCAAGCGCTTCGCACCAACCCCGCATTTTGTAAGCTGGAAGTGATTAACCTCGCTGGAGAGATTAAGTTCTTGCAGCGGGCGATATTCGCAGGGGAACACCATCAGCTTGGCGTTATTCTCGCACCGGATCAGGATGCTTCTTATTATGTGGGCAAAGGGCCAGCTTCGATCTTCACGATCGTGCGGATGAAGCTAGCAGGCGTTCATTCGAGAATGAAGATGTAATAAGCTACAGCTAAGTTTGTTAGATCATTGACGTTATATGTAAATGTAGGATAGTTCGTACTGCATAAATCCAAGAGTGCCGATTCGATGAGCTGGACTTTAGCGGGATGCCATGAACCACCATAACGGACGAGATAGTCGATCGCTTGGATGGCACTCATACCTGCTAAATGATGGTACGTGGAGGCCCATTTCACCAAATCGGTCGGTGGAGAGGTAACGATTTGATACTCCCCCCAGCCGACGCGCAC
>Ga0102589_1001577_pt1 | contig 29915 bp, 29 predicted proteins | sample AraplaMF_Col_mLB_FD_76858 | JGI IMG/M metagenome (GOLD analysis project Ga0102589, IMG submission 76858) | Arabidopsis root microbial communities from the University of North Carolina, USA - plate scrape MF_Col_mLB | ecosystem: Host-associated > Plants > Roots > Endosphere | place: USA...
ATCAACTCTCCATGAGTCATTTGTTGATTTAAGATGATATCGTACTTTCTCTTCTAATTGAGGCCCATATTGATGAACCCAACGCACAATGGTTGTGTGAGCGATTGATACTCCTCGTTCTTCCATCATTTCCACCAGGTTACGAAAGCTTAAATTGTACCGCAGGTACCATCTTACTGTTAATAAGATTAGTTCAGGCTGATAGTGTTTCCACTTGAATACGTTTTGCTTTTCCATACTAATCACGTCCTTTTTTAAAGCGCTAGTATCAGTATGTCCAAGTTTCGAAGATTCGTTACATGAGCCATATAGTTTTTGCACCAGAACCAGGTTTTTCAATGTCATTTATCCTGATACTCAATGTTCATATTTTCTAATTAGTTCATCTAAGGCCTCTCTAAGAAGTGATGCTTCAGAACGATTTAATTTATCTGATAAATTATTCAGTCGATTTAATTGCGTAGGGGTGTAATAGTTACTTTTTAATTTCATTTTTTGAATATCAACCATACTAATTTTATCTCTTCCATTCAATTTTGAAAAATATAAGGCTTCTTCGATGTTTCGTAAAATTTCTATATGGTCTTCACCATGTTTAGGAAATTCAGCAATACCTGCACTAAAAGAAATACCTGTACTTTTAAACAAATCCGCTTTTACCTCAATTAGACGTACAAAAATGTTCTCAAGTAATTCACTCTCTATAAATAGAAATTCATCTTTTCCTAAGTAAATCACTTTTTCAGATAAACTTTCTTTAAGAAAAAAATACACTCTTTCTATATTTTTTTGTTTAGATTTAGTCTTCCTGTGAAAGTAATCAATATCGATTAATGCAACTGTGAAATTAACTGTTTCTTTTTCTAAACCCTTAATTAAATCAATAGCTTTTGTATAGTTCCTAACAGGTAAGTACATTTTAAAATTCTCCATTCTACAAATTATATTGAATTACAACGATCTAGTGAACATTAAAAATTCTTACAGTACTCTAAAAATCAGGCCCTATTATACTACTAGGAATGTGAGCATTTATTGGAAAGATAACTTCTTTATGTAAAAAATTAAATTAACTCCTGCTACATCAATTATAATAGCATCTAGAAGATTTATAAATAGTATGGACTCCGGTTATTTTTAAACATTCTTAATTTTCAAATGAGAAATCAAAATAAAACATAGTAATAATTATTTAACTGTTATTCTTCGAAAAGAGGTAATTTTTATGTCTAATATAAAAAGAACAAAACCGACTGTCACTTTTGATTTATGGGGTACCTTAATAACTAACGATGAAAAAGCTATTTTGAATATTAAATCAAAAAAATACAGATTTTTCTTTACAACCTCAATTACTCTATAAATACTTCAACTATAGAATTAGCGATTCTGGTGCAAAGATAAAATAAAATAGACTATAGCTCATATATTTCTAGGGGAATTCTATTTTATGCTGTAAGCCCAAACAATCGATGGATGAATTCTTTCTGGTTTTGGACAGACTGATCCCGTAAATCAATCTGTTCTTTTTTAATCATATGCATAGCCTCCACTCCTGCAAGAATGGATGTAGCTGTGCCAAAAGACTTGAACCCTAACATAGAATGAACACGTTTTTTAATAAAACGATGATCTTGTTCCACTATGTTATTGAGATATCTAACTTGCCTTAGCTCTATGCCTTCAGGCATATGCTTTTCTTCTTTCAACGCTCGAATTGCTACAGGATAAGCGGGGTTCTTATCTACTGTTATCACGCGAAGTTTAGAAACATACGAAAAAGCCAAGGATTTCTTAAAAAAGCGCTTGGCTGCTTGTTTATCTCTTGATTTACTAAGATAAAAATCAATGGTGTTCCCTTCGGAATCTACAGCACGATATAAATACATCCATTGCCCTTTTACTTTGATATAGGTTTCACCAACTCTCCATGAGTCATTTGTTGATTTAAGATGATATCGTACTTTCTCTTCTAATTGAGGCCCATATTGATGAACCCAACGCATAATGGTTGTGTGAGCGATTGATACTCCTCGTTCTTCCATCATTTCCACCAGGTTACGAAAGCTTAAATTGTACCGCAGGTACCATCTTACTGTTAATAAGATTAGTTCAGGCTGATAATGCTTCCACTTGAATAAATTTCGCTTTTCCATACTGATCACTCACCTTTTTTAGAGTAATAGTATCAGTATGTCCAAGATTTAGAGATTACTTGCAATTATCTTGAAGTTTTTGCACCAGAACCCTTTTGCTAATTAATAATAAAAGGAAAATCAGATAGAATCTAGGATTAGTATGGGATTTTTTAAAGACTAATAGTTAGAATATTTTATGAACATTTTATTTTCCGCAAATTAATTAAATAAATAAAATTCACTTTTTTCAAAAAATATATTCTATTCTGTTAATTTTTGTGATATATTTTTTAGCGGGGGGTAAAACTATGAAAAAGCAGACTTACTCAACACCAAAAGCTACAGAGGTTAAAGTAACCACAGCAATAAATGAAAATATATAAATGTTAAATTTAAAGAAAAAATCAGTCTGAGGGTTCTATACCACCAGACTGGTTTTCCCACTAATTCACTTTTTATTATCTTCATATTAAAATTTTGAGTTTTGAAAATGTATATAACATTTTCTTTGATTTTTTTATATCCTTGTCACTATCATATATTATCAGAAAGTATTTTCGTGGTAATATTTTCATCAGAATAATCAGAATATTCTGATGGGTGCACCTTATTTGTTGATTTTTCTTTTTATACCATTTCCACTAATAGATTTTAGAATTGATCCACTACATTTATTGGTAGTGATCTTACTTTCGATTGTCTTTATTCTTATGGATTATAAAAACTTATTGCAATCGAATAAACGAGCTTTATTTGTATTTATGCCAAAAATGAAAGGACAACAATTAATTTCGAGGTTCGGTGAGATTAGCATTATTCCTATTATAGAGGAACTATTCTTTCGTGGTTTTATCCCGTTGGAGGCTAATTATCCTCAACTGATACTATCTGTAATACTAAGTACAGTTTTGATGTTTTAGATGGATTAGAGTACTTAATAAACAATAAAGTAATTGAGAGAAGGCGTTAAATATGAGATCAAAGGAAGTTCGTGTAGGAATAGCTGGTGTAGGTTCGTGTGCTTCTAGTTTAGTTCAACTAGTTGAATATATTAAAAGTGACCCCGAATTAAATAATACTGGAATTATGTTTGATAGTATAGGTGGTTATAAAGCAGAAGATGTAAAATTTGTTTGTAGTTTCGATGTATCAGATACGAAGGTTGGACTAGACCTTTCTGAAGCGATTTTTGCTTATCCAAATGCAGCCCAAAAGCATATAGAAGTACCATATTTAAATGTTGAGGTTTCTGCTGGACTTTTAGCAGATGGATTAAAGGGAATTCTTTCCACAAAAGTCAACTCACATAAGGATAGTGAACTAGCTACCATAGATGATGTTACTGAAGTCTTAAAAAATACTAAAACAGATGTATTAGTATGCTACCTTCCAACTGGAGCTAAACAAGCAGTTAAAAACTATGCTATAGCAGCTGCTAATGCAAATGTAGCTTTTATTAATTGTACCCCGGAACTTGTGAGTAGGGATAAAAAATTAAATTCTTTATTTAAAGAAAAGAAACTTCCATTACTTGGTGATGATATGAGAAGTCATGTGGGGGCAACAACTTTACACACTGCACTCATTGAGTTACTACATTCAAGAGGGGTTACTGTGGATAATACATATCAATTGAACTTTGGTGGAAATATGGATTTCTACAATTTATCAGATTCCTCAAGAAATAAAAGTAAGCAAATTTCTAAAAAAAATGCATTGTATGCAGCGGGAATTGATGCAACTACAGTTGCAGCAGGACCGAATGGGTACGTAGAATATCTCCAGGATAATAAGGTATGTTATTTAAGAATCGAAGGTTCCTCAATTCTTGGATCTAATATTTCTATGGAAACACGGTTGGAAGTAGAAGATAGCCCGAATTCAGCTGGGGTAATCATCAGTGCTGTAAGAATTGCAAAAACAGCACTAGATAATAAAGAGTTTGGAGAGGTTATAGAAAAGACTTGTCCATGTTTATTTAAGAGTCCTGTCGAGGGAATGACAGAGAGTGAAGGTTTAACGGCGATTAAAAATTATATAGAAAGTAAAGAGGCGAGTTTGAATGGAAAACTTACTTATTAATCAGACACAAAATGGTTTGAAAGATACTGAGCTAGTAGAAAGAAAAGGTATTGGTCACCCAGACACTATTTGTGATGCCATTGCAGAAAGGTGTTCTCAAAACTATTCTTTATATTTTCATAGAAAGTATAAAAGAATTGCACACCATTGGTTTGACAAGGTTATGTTAATAGGTGGGGAATCAAATATAGATTTCGGAGTAGCTAAGATAATAAAGCCATATAAAATTATAGTAGCGGGAAAATGTGCGAAAAAATTCAACAATGAAGAAGTTCCTTTAATGGATATCTTTAAGATGTCATGTAAGGAAGTATTGGAGAATTGTTTAACAGGATTTGATATTGAAAAGCATTTAATTATTATTGATGAAACAGTAGATCATCAGGGGGCGGGGAGGAAAAGTTCAAGATACCGTCCTGAGAGTATTAAAGATTTAGCAAAAATTGATTCTTCCAATTTAGTTTCAAATGATTGCAATCTGCTGTCCAGCCATTATCCACTTACAAAGATAGAAAATATTGTATTAGATATTGAGCATTATATAAATGGGAAACAGTTTAAAAAAATCTTTCCTCAGACGGGTTGGGATGTAAAAGTAGTTGGTTTAAGAAATAAACTTGAGTATGAACTGCTTATTAATATTCCAATTTTAGCAGCCTATGTAAAGAATTTAGATGAGTACAAGAGTGTAATTGCCGATGTGGAAAAACATCTTGCACTTTATTTAGAAGAGACTTATAAAGAAAACATTAGACTAAATATTAACCCGCAAGATAAAACCAACAATCCATATTTGACAGTGTTAGGAAGTGCCGCAGATACAGGTGATGTTGGGGTAGTAGGTAGGGGAAACAGAATTAATGGCATTATAACACCTATGCAAAGTATGAGTATTGAAGCACCAGCAGGTAAAAACCCTCTGGATCATACGGGTAAAATTTACGGATTATTAGCAAAACAATTGGCTCAATTAATTGCTGAGAGAACGGGGACTCAGGTAGAATTACACATTTATACTTTTAAAGAAGCACCTATGAAGCAGCCTGCACAAGTAATAGTGAATATTATTAATGGTTCAGTAAACGATTTAGAAGCTCAAGAAATAAAAACTATTATAAATGAAGGTTTTAACAACATAGATGATGTAATTAAAACTTTTATTTTTTCAAATCCTACACTTTGGTAGTAACAATATACCATATATAAATATCAACACTTTAAGGAGCAAAAAATGGATAAATTAGCATTATTCGGTGGTAGTAAAGCAGTTACTATTGACCTTGAATATAAATGGCCGATTATTACGCCAGAAGATAAAACATATCTATTAGATATGTTAAACGAAAACGAAATTTCCTTTAATTTTAAGCCGGAGGAAATTAGAAGATTAGAAGCAAATTTTAAAAACTACCTCAATGTACCGTATTGTTTAGCGTTAAATTCTGGTACATCAGCACTTTATACAGCTTTTCTTGCAATTGGAATTTCTGAGGGGGATGAAGTTATTGTACCTTCGTATACATTCCCTGCTACCGTTATGCCTTTAATTCATATGGGGGCTAAAATTATTTTTGCGGATAGTGAGAAAGATACTCCTTTGGTATCTATAGATGATATTAAAAGCAAAATAACTCAAAAAACTAAATTGATACTGGTAACCCATATGGATGGGTTTCCAGCCCAAGTAGATGTGCTAAGTGAATGGTTAAGAAAAAGTGAGTATAAAGCAGTAATTGTTGAAGACTGTGCTCAAGCAATGGGAGCTGAGATTGGAGGTAAAAAAGTTGGTACCTTTGGTGATCTCGCAATATTCAGTTTTCAACAAAAGAAATTGTTAACAGGGGGGGAAGGTGGCCTGCTTGTTATCAAGAACAAAGAGCACTATGAAAGCTCTATATTGTTTAGCTATCTTCAAAAAAGATCATTTGAAGAAGTAACAGATGATAAACTCAGGGCTTATTCTTATACAGGCTTAGGCTTTAACTTTAGAATTCATCCATTTGCAGCAGGAATGGTTAATCAACAATTTTTGAGAATTGACGAGTATATTAATAAAAGACGTACAAGTATGAATCTACTCAAGGAGTCATTGAAAAACATATCTGAAGTTAAGCTTTTGGATAGAATTCATGCTAACACTCTTCCATCATATTTCAGTGTTAAATTTCTATATTTAGATAGAGAAATTAATATCGAGAAATATGTAAATGCCTTGAATGCTGAGGGTGTACCGATAGCAATTTCTACAACTAAACCGTTACATTTAGAACCTATATTTTCTAAATACAAAAATAAAAAGTTTTCTATAGATCTTTTAGTAGATGATATAAGCGACCAAATAAGAGAGTCGTATATAAATTGCGAAATATATTCAAGTAAAAACTTGAGATTACCAGCCTATTATGATCTTACAGAAGAAAAAGCTTTCGAAATAGCTAATGCTTTTAAGAAGGTTGCAAAAAATAAGGAATATTTAATGTAATTTTACCGCAAAGGAGATCCTTATGAGTAACTTAAAGAATAAAGTAGTAATAATTACTGGTGCAGGAGCTGGTATAGGTAAGGCAACTGCCTTAGAGTTTGGGCTAAAGGGTTCTAAAGTCGTTGTAGTAGATAGAGATAAAAAGGCCGGTTCCGATGTTGTTAAGATAATTGAAGAATGTGATGGACACGCTTTTTTCATTGAGGCAGATATCTCAAATGAGAGCGATATAAAACAAATGGTGGAAAAATCTTTAAAAAGGTATTCTAGAGTTGATATATTAGTGAACAATGCGGGTCTATTTAATAATTCTGGAATGAATGCGACCGTTGAAGAATGGAATGATGTATTTAAAACAAACATTTTAGGCCCATTTTTATGTTCTAAATATTGTTTACCTTCAATGAAGGAAAATAATACCGGGTCAATAGTCAATGTAGCCTCTATGTCTGGTTTTATTGCCCAAGAAAATTACCTTCTATATAACACGACAAAAGGGGCATTGATAAATATGACGAGATGCATGGCTTTAGATTTAGGAAAATATAATATTAGAGTAAATAACATTTGTCCCGGTACTGTTTGGACTGAAAATAATGAGTACTATATAAAAAAATCTCATAACATAGATAGAGAAGGTGCTAATCTACACCCTGACTTTGGAGGCGGTAATATGTTATCAAGAGTTGCTGAACCAAAGGAAATAGCTAAATGTATTGTATTTCTTGCATCTGAAGATTCAAACTTTATAACAGCAGAAAGCTTGGTAGTAGATGGTGGATATATTGCAAAATAATAACTCTTAAAATAACTTTTTAATAATTAGTATTACTTACATGGAATAGATAGGAAGTACTGTAATTATTAATGTAAATATTCATTTTGCTGATATCTTGCATGGTTTTTCGGCATATTTCAATTTTATTTATAAAGCACTATTGGTTAAATATACATTTGTCAAACATAAGAAAATTCTTTGAAAAAGTAGGTGAATGCTACTAATGAACTGGTATGAAGTAACACGTAATGAATATTCTGTTTTTTTACAAACAGATTCTGAAAGTCTGTATTCTATTAAAAAGGATATAGAACCTTATTACACTATCAATAGGGTTGAATTGGCAAAGGATATTCTTGACAACAGTTATTGGAAGTTAAGTGATCCTTCAAACGGTGTTATAACGGAAAATAAAGAAATAAATGTTATAAGAATAGAATTAAAAGTACTAGACGAGCCTGAGAGAGAGTTCTTTGTGGTTCCTCAAGAAAAAATAATCGAAGTAAATAAGCCTATAAATAAAAAGTGGAAAAACCAAGTTATTATTAGGTTAATTAGGGACATTTTTAGGAACTACTTTTATTCAAAAAAAAATATGTCTTTTTTTCATGGTGGATTAATAACTAATAATAACTTAGGAATTGCTTTTATGGGCGGGAAAAAATCGGGGAAAACTTCATCAATATTATCTTTTTTGAAGTACAGTGATATGGATTATGTAACAAATGATGATATTTCCATTCAAATCAACAATAATGAGGTTATTGGTTATGGATGGCCACGAACTATTTCAATTAGAAATGATACATTTTCTTCGTTAAATTTAAATAGAGAAGATATAGCTAGTAAACTAAGACACCCTAGTAATGATACAACTTGGAAAAATGAAGCAACATTCGTATACCCAAATGAATTAGAACAGTTTCTTACTACAAAAGTGTCTTCTAAATGTAAGGTGAACTATGTTATTTTTCCAGCTTTTAATGATAATATTCAAAATCCCGTTCTTGAAGAGGTCAATAAAAGTAAATTTGCTGAATTATTAAAATTAAATATAGAACCCGATATTAATAGATACTTTAGGGATTTTCAAAAGTATTTCCCTTTTACAGATGAGAATAAAAATGAAGAAATTATAAAAGACATTGTTAATAATTGTAGGGGATTTACCTTGAACCAGAATTTCAAAAATTTGAGTAAATCAGTAGACTTAGTAAGGAAAGAATTGATGTAAAATATGGATAATTCAAAAAAGATTTGGATAGTTGGACCTCCTGGATCGGGTAAAACCACTCTTGGGAAGGAGTTATCTTCTGTTAAAGGTATTAATTGTTATAGTTTGGATGAGATAAGATGGAAAGAAAATTGGGAAAAAACACCTGATTTTGATTTTCTAGAATCAATAAATGCTATAGTCAATAATTCGGAGTGGATAATAGATGGATACTATCCAGGATTAGATAAGTACTTTAATTTTGCGGATGAAATTATCTATATAAAAACACCTTTATTAGTTTTAATAACCAGGGTTTGTAAACGAAGCTATAAAAGAATAAGAAATAAATTAGAAATATGCAACGGGAATACAGAAAATTGGAAATTCTTCTTTTCTAAAAACGGTATATTAATTTATACTATAAAGCAATATTTTATATTTAACATTCTATTTCAAAAGTGGAAAAAAAGTTACCTTAAAGTTTCACTAAGGAAATCACACTAAATAGAAATACAATACTAATATAATTGCATGCTTATTAATAGAGGTGAAAACATGAATGCTGCCCAGATTGCCGAAAAATTACAAATATCTTTAGAGATAGTAAATAAAAAGAGAACACCTACCTTGCATATTGCCGTTCCATATAATAATAATGATTGGAAAAAGTATAGCAATCAATTTATTGTTATTATTAAACCTGAATGTTTGTCTAAAAATAGCAAAGAAACTAATAATATAATTAACGTAGTGTTAGATAATTTGATCAATAAAAATATTAAAATAAGTTCAGCTTACTCAATGAATGGTCCATACTTGACCCAAAACTCAATTATAGAGAATCAATATTTTATGTTAAATAGATATGCACACTTAGGTCTAGGGAGTATCCCCTTGAGTATTATTAAAAAAATTAAACACAAACACAAAGATATTAATATTATTGGAGCGTATAATTTTTTAGAACTATATCCTGAGGACTTTAATGAAGACTCCTTAGAGAGAATAGCTCATCAATTTGGTTCCGAGAAACTTGGAAATGGATCTTATTTATTAGAGTTAAAGCATAATAACATTAATTATGGCATTTTAAATGCATTTCATCCCCATCAAAAGAAGCATTTTTGTAATGAAAATAATAATATTATTGCTCTGGAATGTAATAGTGACATACCTTATGGGCAGCTAGATGAAGAAATAATAGGTAATTTTAATCCTGTATATGCTAAGGAAAACAGTATTCGGAATATTCTATTTAGAAATCAAAAAGTTTGGGAAATAAACATTAACACGATGTATAATGGAGTCCATGTTTCCCCTAGCCCTTTAGAAGGTATGAAAGCACTCTTACTATATTCGAAAAATATTGATTTTGAAGACACTAATTTAGGTAGCCAACTTATCAAATTGGGCTTTAACTATATTCAAATCCAAAATTTGTTGTGCAACCCACTGGTAGAAGATAATAATGAAGAAGCTACATTGTTCGACAAACTCGAGGGGAAGGATACCCCTCAAATAATAGATTACTTTTCAAAATCAAAAGTGGTGTATACAGTATGAATATATTGATTGTTAATGATGATGGCTGGAAATCTGAAGGTTCATATCTTTTGAAAGAAACATTACAAGGGAGTAATAATGTCTATTGTTATTTTCCATATATTAATTCTTCGGGATATTCACAAAAAATTTCATTAAATAGTAATATTACTATTAGTAAGGTGGACTACAACTATTATAAAGTATATGGTACACCTGTTGATTGTGTACTTATTGCAATTAGGGATTTAGAAATAAAGGGAATCAAAATCGACCTTGTAATTTCTGGAATTAATGACGGTTTAAATTATGGAACACCAATTTGCTATAGTGGAACAATAGCAGCAGCACTAGAAGCATCGAATTATGGCATACCTAGTATTGCATTTTCCTATGAAGGGGATCTAAAGGAAAGTTTAATTTTAGAAAATATAGACAAATGGGTTCTCGATTTACCTCTTAATAAGATTAGTAATAATTCAATATTAAATATAAATATTAAGGAAACCGAATGTTCTGATTATACTCGCGCTCCTATTCTTATAGAAAATGAGATTATAGATTATTCATTCCGGCTTCCAAGCTTAAAAGCAGAAAAGAATGGATACAGAATTTCAGTAAATAATTCTGTAAAAAATAATTCTGTAAAAAATTTTTTAATGATTGGAATCTATAATAGATTTAGTGGATTTATTTTAAATGAATCCGACCAAAAATTACTCCAAGAATTGAAGCGTAATATTAAAAATTCATACCACTTGGGGGTTTAATGATTAATAAAACAAAGAAAGAATTAAATAGTTGATAATAATTATAAATAATCTTTTGAAATTTTTTTCGAAATCTATCTCTTGAATTTCCAAAGGATTTTCCACACAAATAAAAAGGCATCTGTTTAAAATGTATGTTAATTCTATAAGAATTAAATGAGATAAAATCTTCAATGTATACGGGGGGCCAGTTTTTATGATGAAATTATTACCAGTTATGGATTTGTATCAAATAAAGTTACAAAAATACCGTACATTAAATAATAACATTACCTATCCAGTTCTTTTGGTTAATGAAAAATATATTTTAAAAAGAGTACCTAGTGAAATTGTTGTTAATGAAGTATTATTTAGTAATCTTATTAAAAAGAAATGGATAAATAATATTGTTTTAAATAAATATGACCGTATTTTCACATATTATGATAGTTGTTTTTGGTTAATGACTACTTATATTAAGGGAGAAGAATTTCAACATTCAGACGATTTGCATCTAAACTCGGCGAGAGGTTATCTTAAAAAATTTATTGAAATCTCGCCGAATGTGGGAGAAATTGAATTTCATGATAATTTTAGTATTTGTAAATGGTATCAAAATCCGGATGAAATGATAGAAAAAACATTTCAACTGATTGATTATTATTATGGAAAAGTAGATATTCATTACTCTAAAAGAATTATGGATATTTATAATACTTTAGAGTTTGATAAAAATGAATATAAAAAAATGGAAAAGTCAGTATCACATGGAGAGTATCAGAATACAAATATTTTGTTTGATAAGAATCAGATTAATTTAATTGATTGGGATTCACTTTCAGTTAGACCCCATATATTTGATATAGTATCCTCTGCTTGTTACTTATGTAGAGATAAACGAGGGGATTTTATAATTAATACAGAGAAGTTAAAGCAGTATTTGGATCAAGAAAATTTATTAAATGAAGAGATGAATAATCTTAGAAATATGGTATTTTTAACATTTATACCGAAAGAAGATAAACTAGAGAAATTTTATTTAGCTGGTCATGATCAGCTAAAATGGTATTTAGAGTGGACGCTTGAAGCGATGGAAAAATGTGTAAATCATTTTTAAAAGCAGTGTTAAAAATAATTGATCATATAACCTATAGAATCTAACATATAGTTCTACTGTCCATTGTTTGTTTTTTATAGCATAACTGATTATTAATAAATTGTGAACATTATGGATTAGTAAGGGGGAAAATCAATGCATATTCGCAAAAGTTCTAGAGCAGTGATAGTAAATGAATTTAATGAAATTCTTCTTGAAAAATTCGAGTTTAAAGATGTTGTAGAAAACAAAGTTTTATGGGTAACACCAGGTGGGGGCATTAAAGATAATGAAACTGCAGTTGAAGCATTAAAACGAGAATTAGACGAAGAATTGGGTATTGCTATTGATATTAAAGACACGCCAATATTTGAAATTGATGTATTAATTGAAGGTAAAAAAGGTTCTTTTATTAGTCGTGAGATTTATTATAAAATTAATATTCAATCTGATACAATACTGTCGATTCAAAATATGACTAAAGATGAAAAGGACACATTTAGAGGGTTAAAATGGTGGAGTAAAAAGGAATTACAAAAAACGGAAAATTTTGCTCCGCATGATATATTGAACTATTTTTAATTTTAGTTTTCACATAGTCTATGCTAGAAGCTGAAGCTATAATACCTGGATAAACAGGTGTAGGGCATAGAAGTAGTGGTTCTGTTGCAAAGTTTGAAAAAAGCTATAGATATATTAAACCCAACAAACAAAAATAGGCTGGTTCTGGTGCAAAGATTGTATTTATTTGAAAGAGGTATATAGATTCCTAATGGAATCTATTCTTATGCAGCCATTCCGAATAGTTGATGAATAAACTTCACTTCATTTTGGACAGACTTGTCCCGTAAAATAAGTTGGCCTTTTTTAATGATATGCATCGCTTCTATTCCTGAAAGAATAGATTTAGCTGTACGAAAAGAGTTACAAAGGGCATATTATATATGACTAATATATTATGTCCTTTAATTCATTAACTTTTTTAAAGATTGGTCTTGATAATTTCAAATGTAGAAAGGCTCCCACAATTTATTATTAAAATAAATTAATTAAAATTAAAGCCCGCGAGCTCACATTTTTATATTCTAGGATAATGATATGCAAGATTGCATGTCTAAAATGGTTGCAATTTCACACAACCTGTAACTATAATGGTTACAGGTTGGTTGGTACCAATCAAATAAATACAATTATCATGAATGGAGATGTTATAGAATGGGTATGAAAAAATTAATCTTAGCAGGTGCTTTAGGGTTCGCAGCATTATCAGGAACAAATCTACCAGGATTAGAAGCAACAAAAGCGAGTGCAGCTTCTGTTGAAACGAATTTCTCGACGTTAGAAGGACGCGTAGTAGAAGTAGATAATGGTGTGATGGTTGTGAAATCTAAACAATACGAAGAACCTGTAAGCGTGTATATAGAAAATCTTTCGAATGTGAAAGTAGGAGATGAAGTAAAAGCGACTGGTTCTATGATGCGTAATTTTACGGAGTATATGGTTGCAACAGAGGTTGAGAATACGACAAATAAATTAGGTATGCATTTGAAAGAAGATGGCTCACCTGATTATGTAATTGGTGAAGTATCAGAATTAGGTACGATGGAAGACAGTGCTACTAAATATGTCGTAGTTGCGTATCCATCACAAAATGGGGAGAAAGACGTTATTGACGTGTTCTTAACAAAGGGACAAGTATTTAAAACAGGTGAGAAAGTGAAAATTGATATGAAGTATGTAGGCTGGGGCGGCATTTCTATTAATTACAACACAGTTGATCACATCGAAAAAGTGCATGAGGTAAACAATAGCACTCAAAATAATAATGATGTGTGGGTTTGGTCTTAAATTGATTAGTAATATCAGAATCAAAAAAGTAAGACGTTCTTATGTTGTAAAAGCTATACTGAAATGAGTATGGATTATAATATTCATTTCAATTAAATAAAGGAGAGAAGTCTATTCTATGACTTCTCTCCTTTGTTTTATTCGTACTTTGTTTGAATCTATTTATATGATCATATTTAAGCCAGAATAGCTTTTAAAATCGACACTTTGTTTGTAGTAAATAATACATAATTTTGTTTTACAGTTTTAATTAATATTCGGTCAGTTGTCCCATATGCTGTTCCAATACGGATTGCAGTTGGTTCTTCAACTCCCGCATAGGTAGCATCTTCGGTAACCTCAAGCACATCACGTAATGGGATTGTAACCTCCGCCAATTGCCATGAAATTATTAACTGTTCTTTTGTTTTTTTTACATCAATACCTAACATTATACCAAGACCTTTCTATAATAGAATGCTACACTTCTTATCTTATTATACGAATTTTTAGATTATATTTCTACATGGATGAATAGAACTGATATTTTAAGGATGTCAAAAGTACGGGAAGATATACTATCAATCTATTAAGAAATACGTTATGAAGAAAAGTTCACAGGGAATTAATATGGATTTGACATGGTTGAAGTATGATGAATGAGTAACAGTAGGCGCTGTAGGAAGGAAATGAATGATGAGACTTAAATTAGTAGGAACCTTAACTTGTATAGTAGTAATGTTAGGTATCTTTATAGTTTACACCAATATATCTATAGGTAAAGAACCATTTAAGACAAACCATGAAACAAGTGAAAACTCTATAAATAAAGAAAAAAATAGTAAGCAAAATGGGACTTCAAATAAGATAGCAAGCTCTTTTGCTAGTATACAGGCTGTAGTAAATAAGGAATATGGTTTACCCGAAAACTATAGGCCAGAGGATTTAGTTGTCCCAAATGTACCATTCTCATTTAGTGGAACCGTAGAAAAGAGTCACCTTCGTAAAGAGGCAGCGGAAGCGTTAGAAAAACTATTCTTTTTAGCTAAGCAAGATGGTATCCAGTTGAATGCTGTTTCAGGATTTCGTTCCTATGAGTATCAAAAAGGCTTGTATGCCAGCAATGTTAAAAAGAATGGGCAAGAGCATACGGATCGCTTCTCTGCAAAGCCAGGGCATAGCGAACATCAAACAGGGTTAACAATGGATGTTTCATCTAAAAGCGCGAACAATGAACTAGAGCTATCCTTTGCAAATACGAAGGAAGGAAAATGGCTAAAAGATAACGCACATCGTGCAGGATTTATCATTCGTTACCCAAAAGGTAAGGAGAATATTACTGGATATGCTTATGAGCCTTGGCATGTACGCTACGTAGGAGATATTGCTGAAAATATATATAAAGAAAACCTAACTTTAGAAGAATATATGAATCACTGAAAATAGAAATGAGAGATTAAACTGTATAGTAATAGAAGTTAGAAGTACTGAGTAATGCACTATAAAAAACCTAGTGTAATAAAGATATTTTAACCATAAGTACACATATTGTTAAAATATCGCGTGAAAGATTCTCAGCTAATAAGGATAGCACGTATGAGTAAGTATTCGAAATCATAGATAGTGTCGTTACAAGTATAGTATACTTTTATCGATAGTGATGTGAAAAGAAATAGGGCTTTAGTAAAGTAATAAAATAGACAAAATGCTGTATTTGAGCATGGATATTTAGTTGGGAAAATCGAAAGAGAAAACGTGGCAGCACTTGTCAAAGATACAGTCGAAAAACCAAATAATATATCTGATATTGTCTACATAACAATGGATAATTACGATGAGTGGTAAACGAGGTTAGTACGAGAATAAAAAAGCTCTGGCTATGAAATTGATATGAACAGAATTTGCAAATGATTAAATATGAAAAGGGTCTGTTTGTGATTAATCATCATATACAGACCCTTTTTACTATAAGTCAGCCACAAACATAAAAACTGCGAGCATGATAATCTAATACATGTATTGAGAATATTGGAAAGCTATAGGGGTGTAAACCAAAGGTAAGGTGACTTTTACGATTTAGATATTATAGTAATAACTTCTCGAAGAATGCACTTTAAACAAGAGATTCAAATTAATAATATAAGGAGTGAAAGGTATGTTTAAAGAGATAACAAGAGAAGAACTGATTATCCTGGTAGGCAAAATTATAGAATGCGAGGGAACCGAAGAAGAGCTTGATGAAATGTTAGAAGCTCTAGAAAGAAATGGCCCACATCCAGAAGTAAGTGATCTAATATATTGGAATGAAAAAGATCTTAGTCCAGAACAAATAGTAGATATAGCACTAGCAAATAAACCAATACAGCTTTAGAATTTGAATGAATCTCAAATAGAAAAGAATACTTGTATTATTGAGACGGGAGAAAAAATTAGAAGTTATATTTTAAAATCTAGATTTTAAAATCTATATTAAAATCACATTTAGCGGAATGCTCAGCTAAACCAAGTACAATATAAAAGTGCTAAAGGAAACACTTTATTTCGACATCATAAACAATCAATTTTTGTGAAAAATACAATCTATTTAGTGTTAAACAATTAAAGTTAACTATTTTGTATTAAAGTGTATTTGTACACTTGATATGTCTTTATGTCTTTATGTCTTTATGTCTTTATGTCTTTATGTCTTTTAATCAAGCATGTAATCAATATTAATATGTATAGTTGAATGAATCTGAAACTAAAAGATATTCAGATGCAAAGAAAAGTGAATGATGTATTTTGTTAGATGAGTATAAAAGTTAATACGAAGAGGTGAAAAGCAAATACATTAAACTTCGCACGAAATACCGATTTTACGAACAATAATAGAGTTATATAAAAAGCTAATAAAGCATCTAGGGATTTCGAGCTCAATTGCATGAATCTTAGTATATTGGTATGTATCTATATAATTCATATTTTATATAGAAATCATTAAATACTGAATTACTCAATGAAACTTTTTAGGGTAAATTACATTTTAATTTATAGGAGCTTTTCTTATTTTGATCTAATTAACTCCTCATAATTATGATTAAATTAACCAATTCATATTTGGTAACAACTTTTAAACTGTTTTTATATACTGATTTTTTATATGAATTTATTATGAAAATTGTTTTATTTTACATACTTTCACATTTAATTTTTGTACTAGTTTTATAGTTTAATAAAAATTTATTAATTGGTTATCTATAATTCTTATTAGAATGACTATTACTATTTAATTTCGAGTGCATTTTAGTACCTCATAATTTAATTATGTAAATAAGTCTGTGTAAAAATTGAATTTTACGCGAACTTGTGTTCGTATCTTTTTTCTGTTATAGTATATATGAGGTGATTTTTATGGATTACAGCAAGCAACGTCAAAAATCCGTACATCGTAAAAAATTATACGAAAATTTAAATGAAATGCCCTTTTACATAGAAGAATTTGTGGAGTACAAAGAATTGCATGATGCCTCTCCCTCCACCCTACTTAATTATGTATATGATTTTAGAGTCTTCTTCAATTGGCTATTATCTGAACAAATCATTGAATTAAAGCCGATTAAGGAAATATCTTTCTCTGATTTGGAAAATTTAAAGAAAAAAGATGTTGAGAACTTTATGAGGTTTCTAAAACTACAACAAAACATGCAGAATTCCTCAGTTAATAGAAAAATTTCGGCCTTAAAGTCTTTATTTAAGTATCTTACCTCCCTTTCAGAAAATGAAGATGGAGAATGCTACTTTTATAGAAATGTAATGGCTAAAATTGAAATACATAAAGATAAAGAAACATTAAATGCCCGTGCAAAACGTATGAGATCTAAAATATTTCATAATGATGATGATCAAGAGTTTTTGAATTACGTTAAGTACGAACATGAAAAATCTTTAACAAAGCATCAATTATTCTATTTTCTTAGAGATAAAGGGCGTGATGTAGCTATCCTCTCCCTCTTTCTTGGTAGTGGTATTCGAGTAAGTGAATTGGCCGATCTTCGTATGGAAGATATAAACTTAAATGAAAGACTAATTGACGTAATTCGTAAAGGAAATAAAGAAGATTCAGTATGGATTACTCCCATTGCATTGAATGATTTAGAAAAATATATGGAAATTAGAGATAACAAATACGCTCCAGGAAAAGAACTAAAAAATGTGTTCTTATCGAAATATAAACATACTGCACAGCCTCTTTCAGTTAGGGCTATCCAAGATATAGTAGAAAAGTATACTAAGGCATACGGAAAAAGAATGTCTCCTCATAAATTAAGACATACATTAGCAAATAAATTATATATGGAAGAAAAAGACTCGTTACAAGTGATGCAGCAACTTGGGCATACCAGTCAAGATACAGCTTTGTTATACACTCAACTTGGAGAAACAACTATTAAAGATAGTTTAGGACGAATAGGAAAAAATAAAGAATAAGAGTTTAGCAATTTTGCATTGCTGAGCTCTTATTCTTTTCCTTAATATAAACCTTTGCCTTAGTTATATATATTTTACTTTAAATGTAATTTTATTATGTAAAAAATACATGGTTAAAATTATACATTAATCCGTATATAAGAACATTTCATATTACTTATTATCGCCTTTGATTTCTACTTGGGGTAGCACCACATGCCCATCAAGCTAATATTTTGAAGTATCCCCAAAACGAAAATTTTCTTCGTTTTGGGGAACTACCAATTTCTTAAGTTGATGGGCATGTATGGTGACCCTTATTAGAGGAATTTACTAGGTTATGGCTTTGATTCGGTTTTTCTAAAGAATACATCTGGATTATCTCTTCCATCTAAGCGATTACGATTATCTCCCCATGAGTGAAGTAAGGAATTTCCGGGGCCTGTAATAATTTGATTGTAATCAGCCATATAGCAATTTGCAGTATCTGGGCTTGGATTTGTAACTGGCACTGGAGAAAACCTAGTACTTATCATCTTTTCAGGGCTTAAACCTGTAATACGAGAGAATGTTTTCATAAATATCCCGAATGTCCCGTTGCCGACTCCACCAACTCCTGTTGGGTCATTAAAGCGGTTATACTGAATATGCGCTCCTTTAGCATTAGCAGCTACCGAAGGGAAAAACGAAAAAGGTCTATTGTTAAGAGTAACATCTACTCTGTTCCAAGTATTACCCTTGTCCGTACTAAAGGCTAAAAAGACATCAATAAAGGTTGTAGTTCCAACCACCCTGCCTTGATTCCATACCGCATAGAGAGTACCATCTGGCCCAATCGTAGCATGAGGGAATTCATTCATACGAATCCGTCTAGTGTTATCAACACCAATAGATGGACGCCCACAAATTGCTGTATCAGTTGCAGCGGCAGCGAAAGGATTTGAAACGGGCACTTTAGCCGAGAAGGTATTCCCTCCATCAGTTGATTTAATCATCTGAATTGTCCTATTAGGCACTCCTATTGTTAAACGGCCAGTATTTCCTCCTGCGATTTCCTCATAAAATACATAGATTACACCCTGCTTATCTACAACTACAAAAGAACCTGAAACAAAATTAGCACCCCCCGTAACAATTGTCTTGCTTGGAATAATGGGAGCTAAGACAGGGCCTGTCCTAAATTTTGAAAAGCGAATATTAGGATTTGGTGCAACAGTAAAATCTGTCCAGACTACATATAGTGCCTCATTTCCCGGTCTATTCGCATCTGGTCCAACTGCAATCCATTCTTTATCTTGATCTCCTAGCGCACTATTAACAGGATTTTGCCCCTGACCAACAACCTGAGGCGAGTTCATCGTTATCATTTTGTTTGGATTAATTACCCCAGTCGAAACACTTATTACACCTTGTGGAACACCCCCCACATTTTCAAATCCAACTTGACCATAATAGAATACACCATTTCTATCAACTGCAATAACAGGATCACCGCCATTTTTACCAAGAGGATTTACTGGTAAAGAACCACCATCTGTCCAATGTTTACCTAAATCCCTCGAAAAAGCAAATCCTGAAAAATTAAAAATCCCTACCCCATCAACGCCATTATTACTATCATTAAATCCATAGAGGATAAAATCCTTAAAATGAGCCAGGCTAGTCTCACTTTGAGTTATTCTAGGGAAATTAGCTACATCTTGAGCAGGGTTATTCACTTGAATCTCTTTATTATTTGGTTTAGGAGGTATTTTGACCACCCTTTCGTAATTATTTTTTCAATATATAATATGAAAAAAATGAAAGAGTGCTTAGACTATTTAATAGATTTTAAATTTTTTTGGAAGAGTCATTTAATCAATTAATTAGTCTTTAAACAAACCGAAAAAACCTTTTCGCTTTTGTTTCTGTATATCTCTAATGTTTTCAAGCAGGAGTCTCGCCACATACCCATCAAGGTTCTGTTGCAAAGTTTTCTAAATGAAGCTACACTCTAGAAAAAAAGAATGAGGAGAATCACAAGTGCGATATTTTAAAGGGAAACAGTTCAAGAAAGATATTATTTTGGTAGTCGTTGGCTATTACTGTCGTTTTTCTTTAAGCTATCGCGATGTATCTGAGATTCTACAAGAACGAGGAATTTCCGTTCACCCTACGACAATCATGCGTTGGGTTCATGAATATGGAAGTCTGATCTATCAAGTCTGGAAAGAGAAAAACACAACTCCCCACCATGCTTGGCATTTAGATGAGACTTACATCAAGGTGAAAGGTGAGTGGTGCTATCTATATCGTGCCATTGATAGCGATGGACATACGCTTGATTTCCAACTTCGAAAAACACGTGATCATCAAGCAGCCTATATGTTCATGAAGCGACTTGTCAAAGCTTTTGGAGAACCAACGGTTCTTACTACAGACAAGGATCCAGCCTTGCTTTGTGCGTTCAAAAACTGAAAAAGAACGGCTTTTATGCGCGTACGAAACATTGTACCATCAAGCATCTCAATAACCTGATTGAACAGGATCATCGACATGTAAAACGGCGCTTTGTCAAATCTTCTGGATTCCAAAATCTTCGTCATGCTTCACGTACTATAAAAGGTATCGAGACCATTCATGCCCTATATAAACAAAGGCGAAGTCTGCAAAGAGACTCCGCCTTTTCAACGTACAATGAACTTCAACAATTACTAGCTACTTCCTAAACCTTGTTCCTTATTTACCAACCTGTTTATGCTTTTTTCAAACTTTGCAACAGAACCCAATTTGTTATGATTAAAAAACTATAGTTGAAATTCTTTCTTTATAATCTGAGCTACTTCTGTAGCGTTTATATTCGTATTATTGATTCTTATATAATTTTCCTCTGTAATTTCTCCTTCTTTTGAATTCAATCTAAAACTTTCAAATGTGCTTAATAAATTCTGTTCAGATTGTTCAATATTTCTTTTCGTCGGTTTATGTTCAAGTCGATTAGGTGTTTTATTTCGTTGAAGTCTTTCTTCTACATCAGCTTCTAGTTCAACAAAATAAATATCAACTCCTTGAGAACGAAAAATATTACATATGCTTTCAACATCATCCCAATCTTTCTTTTCATCAAATGCCCATACGTATGTAAAAATCATTCCATAATGGTCACTTTTTGAAAATGATTGAAATATTTCTTTTCGAAAAAGATGTGTTAATCGCCACATTTCTGGAGAGAATCCATATAATGGCTCCAATAAATCAATGGTCATATGATTATGAAATAATTTTAAATCAGTTATCTTTGCTAGTTCTTGTCCAACTGTCATTTTCCCAACTGCTTGTGGCCCAAATATCAAAACAAACTTTTTCATCGAATCCCCTCCAAAGAATACTAAGATATCAATTTCAAAACAAAAGATTCTGTAAATGTATCATAATCAAGATGTTTTGTAGAATTTATATAATTTTTTTGTTCTTTGTATTTATAAAAACAGTTGTCTTCCAATAACGAAAATTATGTAAATAAGCTGTCCATATGGACAGCTTATTGTTTTTTTACTTAGCGGGGTAGCACCACATCTCCATCAAGCTAAGGTTTTGATGTCCCCCACAATGATAAAAATAAACTTGGTTGCCATAAAAAAGATAATGTTTTCATTCTGAAAGCATTATAGAAGCTTAACCTAATGATTATATAGCAGGTACTGATTATTTCCTTTATGTCAATTAGTTAATGGAGTAACTAAATTTCTTGAATCATTTCCACTCTGTTTCCGAATGGGTCTCTAAACTCAAAACGGTCAAAACCAGGTATAGGTACTCCTTCAATTATCTGAATGTCATTTTGTTCTAACACATTTCTCCAGTACGATATATCCTCTACTTGATATGCTATATGGGCTTTTGTTTTTAATCGGTCAAAATCATCCTCTGTACCTATATGTACTTCTCTATCTCCGACTTTTAACCAAAATCCTCCACGCCCCTTTAGTGATTCGGGCTTTTCCTTCTCAGGTATACCGAGAATTTCGCAATAAAATTTTTTCCCCTCTAGTTCGGCACCTTTTGGAATAGTTATCTGAGCGTGATGTAAACCAAGAATCATAAAATCCTCTCCCATTATCAATTGAATTTGTATTGTTTTTCTCCTATAACCAAATATTTTTTAAAACTTCTAAATACTCTCTTATTTTACAACACCAAATACAATAAACGGAATATTTATTAATTATAATGATTGATAAGTATTACTTATATGGGTAGCATCACATCGCCATCAAGCTAAAAAATTGTATCCATAAAACGAAAAAAACGCTATTCTTTTTGTAGAAATATACAGAAAGGGTGGCGTTTTTGGTATGAGTTTATCGATTTCTGATGAATTACAATTATTTTCTAAAGAATTACAGCGATATATGTCACCACATGCTTTAGGTAAGTTAGCAAGAAAAAATAGATTACCTGCACACTAAAAAGTCTAGCGAACAGGTAATCTAAGTGTTTTGAGATTAATATAAAACTAATTTATTTTTTGAATTCTTCCATCAATAATAGGCTGAATTGGTTCTTTTGCTTGTTTTATATAATCTACTAATGCTTCAAAATCAGTTGGTCCTGTTTCAGCATCTTTCCCGTTTTTAAAGGACACAAATCCATCTCCACCTGAAGCTAGAAATGCGTTCGCAGCGACGCTGTAAGTTTTAGAAGGAATAATTTCTTCTCCATTTGTTAAGCGAATACTTGTGACTTTTTCTCCATTTGGCTTATTCGCATCCCAAGTGTATTGGATCCCTGAAATTTGAAGCATTCTTGTTATGTCTTTTTGCCATTGTTGATTTAAAATATCACGAATGTCTTGACCCGTTAAATTAACTTTTATTAATTGATTTCCGAATGGTTGAATGCCATATATCTCTCCCCATGTAATATCACCAGCATCTAAGTCATTACGAATACCACCAGGGTTCATAAGAGCAATTTGTGATTGCATTCTTGCACGCTGGGCATCGGCAACTAAATTGCCGAGGGTAGATTCACCAGCCGTATTTAGTTTGCGATCTATTGGAGCGGTAGACTTACCAACAACTTCATTGACAAGAGGTGCGATTTTTTCTTGATATTTCTCCATTTTCTTCTTTATTTTTTTATCAGGCTCTATGCCTTCATGGTAGGTTGTAACAATTTCTGCTTTTTTCTCAACAATATCTTGTGTCTTACGATCAATCTTTACATCAACATCAGCAAAAGCCATACCATAAGAATTTGCTTGTACGACAAGTTTATTATTAACAGTTCCATTTACATAGGTGTGGCTATGCCCTCCAAAAATAACATCGACTTCTGGATCAGTCTCATTTGCTAATCGGACGATGTCACCATTTGTTACGCCGTTCTCATTTGTTGTACCTCCGTTATGCGCAAGAACAACAATAGATTTAACGCCTAGTTTTTTCAATTGCTTTACGGATTTGTTAATGGCTTCAACTTCATCTGTAATTTCTACATTCTTTAGCATAGTAGGCATAACAAGGTTAGGAACATCTGTTGTTACGACCCCGATAAAGCCAACAGGAACTCCTTGTACCTTTTTTATAGTAAATGGTGGTAAAAATAGACGACCGGTGGATTTATTATAGAAATTTGCGGCAACATATGGGAATTTTGCTCCTTTAAAATTCCCTGTTTTTTCATGGTATCCACCATAAATAAGGCGGTGCATTTCTTCAATGCCTTCATCAAATTCATGATTTCCTATGGTTCCAACATCAAATTTCAAATCATTTAGAAATTCAATCGTGGGTTCGTCTTGTAATAATGCTGAAACAGGAGGACTTGCTCCAACAACATCGCCAGCATGAACCTTTAATGTATTCGGATTTTGTTTTTCACGATCACGTAAATAAGCCGCTAAGTACTCGATTCCCCCTGCTTCTTTATTATTAATTTTCTTTACAGTGTCTAGTTGCCCATGAAAATCGTTAATACCGAGCATTTGTACATCTATGTAGCGGTTTGGTTCTGTATTTGCTTGAGCTGAAGGCGCAGCAAATACACTTGAAAAAGTAACTGTACTTAATGCTAAAGCAACTGGAATGATTTTTTTCAACATAAGATTTTCTCTCCCCTTATCACAATTTGACATTATATGATATAATCTGACATTATACGATATAATTTTAATAGATAAAGAGGATTATTTCTATAAAAATTCTACTAATTATAAAAATTAATAAGATTTTATTGTTTTCTGACAAAAGACTCCTTCCTCAAAAATTTGAAGGTGTGAAACATCAATTTTAGGTGGGAGATGAATATCGGTAGGCGTGAGCCTACGTTTTTTTGATTAGGATATAAAGAAAAAGTACCTCCGGTACTCCAAACATATATATAAAATTAAAACGCACACCATTGGAACCAATGGCATGCGCTACATAAATTGTTAGATATTCGCTCACATCTGTTTTACAAACTATTCACAGGAAAACAGATTCATATGGATGAAATGACAGAATCAGAGTAAACGGAAGGACGTATAATCCACAAGTGGGCCCTGTTTGATTAATGTCTCGATTCATAAATTTTTAAACAACCTCCTATTTCACTGTAAACAGATTAATTCCTGTTCCAACATCCTTTATACCTTATATCAGGATATTAAGTATAAGATGCTTGCTTAATATCTAAATTTGCCAATCATTGACCAAAAAATAAAAAGACCTCATCTTTGATAAGTACCTTTGAATGAGGTCTTTCTATAATAAAAAATGGTTAACTTCTACTACCTTAAAAGTGTTGCACATTCATTAACTTTAAATAATTAGATCAAATTAGTTCTGTTACATGAACCTCACATTTAAACCTTTTTAACAAATTCAGATTTTAATTTCATAGCTCCAAAACCATCAATTTTACAATCAATATCATGGCCTCCATCAACTAAACGGATATTTTTTACTTTTGTACCGATTTTTACAACTGATGAAGTTCCTTTTACTTTAAGGTCTTTGATGACTGTTACAGAATCACCATCGTTTAAGATATTTCCATTTGCATCTTTAATTACCTTTGTATCTTCACTATTTTCAGTTTCTGATTCTAAAGTCCACTCATGGGCACATTCTGGGCAAACAAAAAAGTTTCCATCTTCGTAAGTGTACTCTGAATTACATTTTGGGCAATTAGGTAAATTAGACATATTTTAAATTCCTCCACTTGTTATTATTCATTCTATATATAGTCTTTTAAAAATTTCTTTTTATAATTTCATAAGAATAGCAATTTTAAAGTTAAAATTTAAGAAGCTGCCCTTATATATGTTTTAAGAACCTATTTTTATCGCATATCTTTCAATTTCTTAATAATCATGTTCGGTGTTGCCCATTCATCACGGTCAAAGTCAGAAATAGACACTTCGATGTTTAAACGTTCTTGAAATTCTACTAATAAAGATACTGTAGCAAAAGAATCTAGAATTCCTTCTTCAAATAATTGCACATCTAGGTTCTCTTTTACGATATCATTTTCACATACTTCTTCTAGCACATTTAATACTTGATTTTTAAATTCAGACATTATTTATTCTCCTCTTTATCCATGATTTATAATAAAATTCTTCATAGTCTTCAATTTTTTCAACATATCATTTACAAGAATCTGCCCCATCATTATTAGTAAGTTATCCCTGGTCTTTGTATAATAGTTATTTAGACAGAACAGACAGTTTTTCCCCGGAACATATGTGATTACTGTGCATTAATTTTATTAATAATCTAATGCATTTGTTTTATTCTTTATTGTATTTATTTCCTGAGATTGTTGAGAAAGCTCCGTACATTCATGAAAAGCGAAGTGCTTACATCCTATACATTTTTTCGTATTCAAATGTCTTAAAGCACAGTTGATTGCTTCCCCTGTATGATTAAAAAAGTTTTCTTCCCCAATTTCTGCGTATAATCCATTTTTATCTAGAGTTTTTTTTAGCTCTGATTGTATTCCTGAAACAAGAAGTACGCCACCTTGCTTTTTAAAATGCTGAACAATATTCCTAAAATAGGCTTCTCCTGTTGTATCAATAAAAGGAACTTTTCCCATACGTAAAATTAAAACTTCGGGCTTATAATGAATGGTTGCTAGAATGTTTTGTTCAAATGTTTGAGCAGCCCCAAAGAATAATGGCCCTTCTATTGTGTAAATGCTTATTTGTGGACAATCGTGTGCTTTATTTACCACATGTGGTAACAATTTTTCGTTCTTTCTTGTGTGATCTGGAAGCACTTTAGATATAACAAGCATATTGCTCATACGTTTTGTAAATAAAATAACAGCTAAAATAAGTCCGATTTCCACAGCTGTTGTCAAACTTGTAAATACAGTCAGCAGAAATGTTACAAGTAATACAAGAGAATCTCCTGTCTTCATTTTAAGTATATGAATAAAATGTTTTTGTTCGCTCATATTCCAAGCTACCACCATTAAAATGGGAGCCATACTAGCGAGCGGAATATGTGAAGCATATGGAGCTAACAGTAGAAGTGTGAATAGCACAAATCCCCCATGAATAACACCCGACATCGGAGATACAGCTCCACTCTTAATATTGGTTGCTGTGCGGGCAATTGCTCCAGTTGCCGGAATACCTCCAAATAATGGTGTAACAATATTGGCAATTCCCTGACCTATAAGTTCTTTGTTACTATTGTGTTTACTATTTGTCATACCGTCTGCCACAACTGCGGATAAAAGAGATTCAATACCACCCAACATGGCAATAACAAATGCAGGGCCAATTAACTGTTTTATACGCTCTACTGTGATTTCTGGTATATCAAACTGAGGAAGTGTATTGGGAATCGTACCATATGCTGTACCAATAGTAGGTACATGACCTGAGAAAAATATAGTTGCAATTATAGTTGAAATCACAACACCTACTAATGAACCGGGTACTTTTGGCAAAATCTTTGGTGTTATAAGTATGACAAGAAAACAAATCAAAGCAGTTATAACACTGTAAAAATTGGTAGTACTGATATGAGTAAAGATTTCCTTTAAGTTTGCTATAAATTCCTCATGCTTTTTTATACCCGTTAGCCCTAAAAAACTAGCAATTTGTCCCGTAAAGATAATGACAGCAATTCCTGACGTAAAGCCAATTGTTACAGGACGTGGAATAAACTTAATTAAAGACCCTAGTTTAAAAATTCCCATAAGACATAAAATAATTCCAGCTAATAACCCAGCAAGTAGTAAATCTTCATATCCATAGGTAATGACAATTCCTAAAAGAATTGGAACAAATGCACCTGTAGGTCCTCCAATTTGATACTTTGAACCTCCAAATAGAGAAATGAGTATCCCCGCAATACATGTTGTATAAATTCCATACTCCGGCTTAACACCAGAGGCTATTGCAAAAGACATAGCAAGTGGAATCGCAACAACTCCAACAATCATTCCTGAAAGAAGATCCTTTTGAAAATGACCCAATGAATATCCTTCAAACCTTCCCGTAAATAACCCTCTCATTACAAACCCTTCTTTTCTATTTTTAATAAATTGGGATTACAAATGTATTTCTCGTTCCCTTATACAGGAGATTTTCATTTTCAGAAAAGAGAACACCATCTTAATATTTACTATACGTTTTGCTTAAATGACACTCTAATTTACCCATATCTCCACCTTGTTGTACGTAGGATTCCAATCTTTCCGCTAGAAGTTCCCCGGCCCGACTATTTAGATTCTTCATATCTATAAACGATGTAATCCTTACATTATCTGGAGTAATATCTCTACGAAACATCTTGCCTGGAATTTCAATCCAAAAACGATTCCATTCATCCAATAATCCTATTTGATCCAATAAAAAGCCTTGAATTCCACATAACCAAGCTGTACAAGCTGTATTTCTTTTTTGACACCCAACTCCATCTTGTAAATGCTGGCATGAAAAACAACAAGAATTCCCACTGTTAATACAAACATTACAAACGTGATGAGCTCCTATTGAGCGAAATATCTCAATTCCATGTTGGATGATATCTTCTTTCTTAATTTCAATTCTCAACCTCCCCCTCCTTAACTAACGTTTCGCCTTCTGTTTCATCTAGCTCTTCTAACATTGAAATCGTATCGATTAAATGGTTGTTAAAAATTTTCCGCGCAACTACCAATAAATTCATAATCATAGGATCTCGAAGAGAATATAAAACTCGTTTTCCATCTTTGGTGCCAACAACAATATTTTTAGCACGTAGCACACTTAACTGTTGAGAAACAGCCGAACCTTCCTTATTAAGAATACTTTGAATTTCATTTACACTTTTTTCACCTTCTGACAAAACTTCTAAAATACCTATTCTCAAAGGATGCGATAAGGCTTTAAAAAAATCAGCTTTAAATTGTTGCATTTCGGTTCCCATTAAAACACCTCTAGTATTTATTTTTGACTAAAACTCAAAAAGTACCATATACATCTTCAAATGTTTGAATATGTATATGGTACCTCTAGAACTTACAATTTTCAATAAAAACTTTGAAACCTTAAAAAAGAAGTAGAAATGACCGTTTTTAGAACGACCTGGGTTACTGTATTGATTGTATCTTCAATATCACTTACCATAGAATTCAAGCTTGCCTAATGCCTATATTAGTAAGTTTTTTATTTCTTGATAGGGATACGGCCCCACGTCCATCAAGATAAGATTTTGAAATACCCCTAAAACGAAAAAACGTTATTCTCTCTGTAGAAAAATACAGGAAGAAGAACGTTTTGGGTTCTGGTGCAAATACTTAGGAAAGATATAAAGAGGCGAAAAGTTTCCTAGTGGAATCTAGTCTTAAGAGGCAATTCCAAATAGTTGATGGATGAACTTCACTTGATTTTGGACAGACTTGTCCAATAAAACAAGTTGCCCTTTTGCGGGTTCTGGTGCAAAAATAAAACAAAAGAGAATAAAGCACATATATTCCTAACGGAATCGTATCTTATATTGCAAGCCCAAACAATTGATGGATGAATTCTTTTTGATTTTGGACAGACTGGTTCCATAAAGCAATCTGTTCTTTTTTAATCATATGCATGGCTTCTACTCCAGAAAGAATGGATGTAGCTGTGTCAAAAGATTTAAGACCTAGCATAGAACGGATTCGCTTCTTTATAAAACGATGATCTTGTTCTACTATGTTATTCAAGTACTTTTGTTGTCTAAGTCGCATACCGCTAGGTATGCTTTTTTCTTTTTTTAACTGTTCAATTGCTATCGGATAAGCTAGATTCTTATCGACTGTTATCACACGTGGCTTTGAAACATGAAAAGACTGCAAAGCTTTCTTGAAAAAGCGCCTTGCAGCCTTATGATCTCTTGTTTTGCTTAGGCAAAAATCGATTGTGTTTCCGTTCGAATCAACAGCACGAAACAGGTACATCCATTGACCTTTTACTTTGATATATGTTTCATCGGCTCTCCAAGAGTCATTTATTTGTTTGAGGTAACGTCGGATCCGTTTGTCCAATTCAGGACCATACTGATGAACCCAACGCATAATCGTTGTATGAGAAATGGATAAACCCCGTTCCTCCAT
>Ga0102589_1001578_pt1 | contig 29908 bp, 34 predicted proteins | sample AraplaMF_Col_mLB_FD_76858 | JGI IMG/M metagenome (GOLD analysis project Ga0102589, IMG submission 76858) | Arabidopsis root microbial communities from the University of North Carolina, USA - plate scrape MF_Col_mLB | ecosystem: Host-associated > Plants > Roots > Endosphere | place: USA...
TAAAACTTTATATAGGGGGACACACATCATGAAAAAGCGTGTTTTATTATCTGTAGCTGCTGCAACAGCTCTTACTTTAGGAGTATCTTCTTTAGATGCACAAGCTGCAACAGTACAACCATCTAACATAAAGGTTCAAAATATTCAGCATTCAAAAGTGATGATGAAGCAAATGAACCAACAAGAGTTACAAGCATTCTTACAATCTATGGGAGTTGAATCATTAGCACAATGGCAACAAGGAAACTTCCAACCAAATTGCTTCGTTCCTGGTCAACAACCTACTGAAAATGTTGTAACTGAGCAACCAACAGCTAAGCCAGAAACTCAAAAGCCTGTTGAACAAAAACCAGCTGAGCAAAAGCCTGCTGAACAAAAGCCAGAAGCTCAAAAGCCTGCTGAAAACAATAATACGCAAAAACCTACAGAACAAAAACCAGCTGAGCAAAAGCCTGCTGAAGAAGCAAAATCTTTAAGCGAGTTCGAACAACGTGTTGTTGAATTAACAAACGCTGAGCGTACAAAACAAGGCTTACCAGCACTAAAAATCGATACTGAATTAAGCAAAGTAGCGCGTGTTAAATCTGAAGATATGCAAAAAAATAACTACTTTGATCATAACAGCCCTACATACGGGTCTCCGTTTGACATGATGAAGAAATTTGGTATTTCTTATACATCTGCAGGTGAAAACATCGCTCAAGGCCAACGTACACCTGAAGAGGTAGTACAAGCTTGGATGAACAGTGCTGGACACCGTGCAAACATCTTAAATAACGGCTTCACTCACATCGGTGTTGGTTATGTAGAAAGCGGTAACTACTGGACACAACAATTTATTACGAAGTAAATAGATAAAAAGAGTCTTCTCATAATGAGAAGACTCTTTTTAAGTTTCGTAACTTTCTATTATGTATGAATATAAAATGTAGGACATAAACAAAATAGATCCGCAACTTATTACGCTAAGCAATACATAAAATCCCCACTTCAAGTTCAAAAACAAGGAAAACAGTATACCACATGCCATCACTTGAAAAATTCGTCTACTCACTAAACGAATTTTTTGTAATTTAATTGGATCTTTTTCTTTACCCTTTATCTTTTTAAAATCTTTGCTAAGCATAAAAAGAAACATACTAATCCCGATCGTTAATCCTGTCTGAAAGGATATAAAACTTCCAAAATTAATAACGAGAATAAGCATATGAATAAACAACATAAATAAAGTAATCGTCTTTATAAATCCGCCTATAATGAAATGCTCTCCTCCATTAAACTTATATATATTATGTGAAATAATATACACAAATCCATGTAAAAAAATAATAAGAACCGGAATAAATGCAACAACAACTTGTTTACTCATAAATTCGTTCGGCCCACCATTTTCGTTCCAATGTACTGCCAAACGTTCTGGTAAATATGGATAGATGCATAGGGTAAATAAAAGACAAGCGAAAAATATTCCTAGTATATATTTATATTTGACCAAGTAATTCTCACCTCTCTTTTCTCTTTACGGCTTCGCTTCTTTTAGAGAAATTCCTGCAAAAATTTACTTTTCTCAAATTAAAACTTACACTTTACACATTTTCCCTTTGAAATTCTTTCATTATATTGTTTAATTTTGTAGGAAACGGTACATCAATTTCGATCTCTTCTTTCGTAATTGGATGCAAGAAATTAATTTTCATTGCATGTAACGCTTGCCCTGACATATATGTTGTTTGTCCACCATATAACACATCCCCAACTAGCGGATTACCATTATGGCTCATATGCACACGAATTTGATGCGTTCTACCTGTTTCTAATTGTAAGGTTACAAAGGTTGTATTGTGCTTTTTAAAATACTTTTCTACTTTATAGTATGTAATAGCTTCATCACCCTTTGGGGAAACACGACGTCTCGTAGCATGATGTCGATCCCTTCCAATAGCAGCGTCAATTGTACCCTTCTTCTTTTTCACTTTCCCTTCAACAAGCGCAGCATACGTTCTTTTTATTTTTCGTTCCATTAATAAACGATCCATAATCGCGCCAGCAATTCTATGTTTAGCAAACACGACACCACCTGTCGTATCTTTATCTAAACGATGAATATGGCGAACCTTCGTCTCTAAACCTTGCATTTGAAAATGAAAAGCAACAAGGTTTGCAAGTGTTCCCGTTCCACCTTTTTCGGCAGGGTGCGTGTCCATTTTCTCTGGTTTATTTACGATAAGTACGTGATCATCTTCATATACTACATGTAACTCACCATATTCTGGCTCTACACCGTACTCTTCCTCCATAAACATGTGAACTTGGAATTTATCGCCCTCTTTTAAAAGCTCATTCCATCTTCTCTGTTCACCGTTAACAGTAACACCTTTTTCCATACGAAGCTGATGTAATAACTTTTTCGGTAGTTCCCATTCTACTTTTAATAACGATTCGATACTTATACCATTCCATTTAGCCGGTACAGTAATTTCGCACCATTCGCCCTTCTTCTTTGTTTCCATACTATATCACCTTATTTCTATTGATTCTCTCATTGTAACGGAAAACACGCTTTGATGCATCGTCAAAAATAGAGGACAGCCTTATAATCGACTGCCCCTCACGCTCTAAGCCTTTTCATTTCCTGCAATACTTCTTCAGCTTTTTGCTCATACGATAAATCTTTGAAGAAATCCGCCAATCGTTTATAGTCGTTGTATGTATCTAATAAGTCGTCTATTTTCTCTCCTTTCATAACTTGCTGCTTTTGCTTCATTTTTACTGGATACCGATAGCCCGATAGCTCTTGTATTTTGTAATACTCATCCTCTACTTGAATAACCTTTACAAGTTCCTCCTCTTCTGCGTCCATCGTATATCCATCAAACTCTCTAAGCAGTTCATAAATGATATGAGTCCATTCATCTTTTGGATAAAATCCTTTTTCTAATCGATAACCGACAATGCGATACATATGCCCATCGTTTTCTGAAAATTGTACTGTATCATTTAGCTTAAATTTGAAATAACGAAACATTGCCTTCACCTACTTATATGTAATGTTCTTATCACATACTATTTGCAAAATGTAGGCCTTGCTATTCATAAAAAAATACTCATCTATAAGATGAGTATTTTTTATGATGATTTTTCTCGTTTTTTCCGAAATGGCAGCCACCAATTCCAGTCTCCAAACAACTTCATTAAGCTTGGTACAAGCATAAGACGAATAACGGTTGCATCAAGGAATATCGCTAATGCCACGCCAAGACCCATTTGCTTTACTGGTAAAATATCAGTAAATGCGAACGCACCCGTTACAACGATCATAATTAAAGCAGCTGACGTTATAATTCTACTCGTTGAAACGAGCCCTTCTAACGTTGCTTGATCATTATCTCCTGTTTCTTCATAAAGCTCATGAATACGTGAAATAAGAAATACTTCATAATCCATGCTAAGCCCAAATACAAGGCCGAAAATGAAGATTGGTAATACAAATAAAACAGGACTCGCTTCTAAACCAAAATGACCACCCTCAAATAACCAAACGACAATTCCAATTGTTGCACTTAAACTAAGTACGTTCATAATAATTGCCTTAATTGGAATGAGTATAGAACGGAATGCGAATAATAAAATGACAAAGGTTGATCCGAATATAACTGACATACCAATTGCAACTTTATCTTTAATTTCATCTTCTAACTCTTTTTGGAACGTCGTCATTCCGCCTAGGTAGTACGTAACATCATTTTCTTTATAATTACTTTTGAAATCACGAACCCACTGTTTCGCAGTTTCTGTACGAGGCTTCGTATCCAAAAAGACTTCTATTATTGTCTTATTTCCTTTTGAGTACGCTTCAAATACAGGAGCTATTTTTGCCGCTTCTGGCGACTGCAATATACCAGCAACTTGATCTGCTTTCATTCCGGTTAACCCATCGTATAAACTTCTTACCTCATATACTTTCTCATCATCTTTTAACTTTTGAACAACTTCTTCTATCTTTTGTAAACTCTCTTTTTCTTTTATATTTTTTTTCGTCTCTACTACTAATGTAACATCAGCATGTGTTTGGACCGTTTTATTAAATGCTTCTTCATATTTCTCATAAGCAACTCTAGTGTCACTCTTTTCAGGTAACGCTTCAACACCAGGAAACTGCAAATTAGCTGTACGTAGCGGTAATAAACAAATAACAATAAATGTTGTAACAGCAATAATCATTATGATTGGATGTTTCATTACAAATTGTGCAAATTTACGCCATGCCTTTGCCGGTGTATGTGCTACTTGATTCTTTTTTAATATTCGTTTTCCAATTAAAGATAATAGTGCTGGAAGAAGTGTAAGTGAGAATAAAATACTCATAATCACAACAATCATCCCGCTTATGGCAACAGACTGAATATAATCAATTTTAAAGAAAAATAAGCCTGATAAACCAACGAATACGCATAATCCTGAAAATACGATCGCACGTCCTGCCGTTTGATACGTAATCGCTATCGCTTCTTTCACCGTTCTCTTCGCAACTTCCTCTCGAAAACGATTCACAAATAACAGTGCAAAATCAATGGATAGTGCAAGTCCAATCATCGGTGCAACATTTAATACGAAAATAGATAACTCTTTGTCGCTACCTATAAAATATAAAATCCCCATCGTACTAATGACACTAAGCGCGCCATTTACAATCGGTAAAATAGATGCCAAAAGGCTACCAAATGAAAATAGTAATACGAGAAATGCAATTGGTAAACCAATCATCTCTGCTACTTTTAAATCATTTTGTGTTCTTTCATTAATCTCTTGATTAATTTTTGGAAATCCTGTAGGTGTTACTTTTAATGCTGTATTACTTTCCTTCTCAATAGTATCAGCGAACTGTAATGTCTTTTCCATACGTTCTTTAGTTGTTTTCCCGGAAAATAATATTGTCGCATAACCGATATTATCTTGTAACATTTCTTTATTTTGCACTGGATGATGGAAAGATTCATATTTCTCGTTCTCTTCAACCTTCTTTACAATGCTCTCTATTTGCTTTTTAAAATCCTCATGTGAAGCATCCTTATTCCTTTCAAAAACGAGTAGGAGCGTATCTTGAGACCTCTTAAAATCTTTATCTAAAATTTCTTTCGTCTTTTGATAGTCCCCTTCCGTTTGAAAACCATCACCACCTAATACTCCCGGTAGCTTTGGAGCAAAAATACCGAGTGCTATCGCAAGCAATAGTAGCGCTACAATTACTGTATAACGAAACTGATACAAGAAAGTTCCTAACTTCCCCCACTTATCCACTTTATGTACATTTGTCTTCACACATTTTCACCTACTTTAAATAATTCAATTATCACTTATACTGTATCACATCTTCATACAAACAAAAAACGTCTGGAAACACTATAATGATAGTTTTTCCAGACGTTTTTTATCTCTCTTTATTGAGCTGAAGCCTCTTAGTAAGTAAACGATGATAATAAATCGCGATAATTAACAAAATACCACCTACGCAATAACCTGCTAAAATATCAGTTGGATAATGTACATTTAAAATAACTCTACTTAATCCAATCGATACAATTAATATACCCATCAAAATGGTTATAACATATTTCCCAGTTACACTCTTCAAATTTGCCGCAATGATATAAGTAAGAAAACCGAATGTCATAATAGATAACATTGCATGCCCACTAGGGAAGCTATACCCAAGTGCATCTAATGCTTCATTTAACGACGGACGCTCCCTTTTCACAATTTCTTTTATTCCTTTATTAACGAGATGTGTGATCAAAACCCCCATTGGATACACGATCATTGCAGCATAATAACGTTTCTGCCAAAAAACAAGCAAACTTATAATAAGTATAGTTACAATTCCAATTGCTGATCCTAACTTTGTAAAGTATGAGAAAAAAGTAAGTGAGCTCTCCGTTTGTAACCCCTTTACTAATCCGCGGACATATGTATCCATCACTGTAACGCCACCTGCATGTACGCGCCAAGCAATAATACTAAATACCGTAAGTAATAAAATAACACACATTACCTCATACTGATGTAACTTCTTCTTCAAACGATTTCCTCCTACTATGAAAAAATGCGATTTCTACTTTAGAAACCGCATTTCCTTACTTATTTACCTTTTGTTTTTAATTCTGTCCAGTAACGATCATAGTCTTTTAACTTATCGTCTACATCAACAAGCCATTCTGTGCGATCTAATTCTTCTTTCGTTAAGAAGATCATATGGTTCTCACGATATTCTTTACTATGAAGAGGGTGAGCTTTTTCATTTGGATTACTGTACCCAATTGACTCGTAGTTTTTCACACTTACTTTCTCATCTAATAAATAGTTCATAAACTTCTCTGCAAGCTCTTTGTTTTTTGCACCTTTTGGAATTGCTAACGTGTCGGCCCAAATTGTGCCGCCTTCTTTTGGTACAACGTACTCTACATCTTTATTATCTTTTGCGATAAATGCTGCATCTCCAGACCAAACTGTTCCGATCCAAGCATCTTCTGTAATGAACTTTTGTTTAATGTTATCTGTATCAAATGCTAATAAATTTGGAAGTAGCTTCTGTAAATCAGTAGCTGCTGTCTTTAACTCTGCATCGTCTTTCGTGCTGTTTGAGAATCCATGCTTCTTAAGACCCATTCCTAATACTTCACGAGAATCATTTAGTAATGTTACATGTCCTTTATATTTCTCGTTCCATAAGTCAGCCCAGCTTGTAGGTGCTTCTTTCACATACTTTTTATTGTATGCAATCCCTGTTACGCCCCAAGTGTATACTAAAGAATATTTATTCTCTGGGTCAAATGCTGGCGTTTTGAAATTAGAAATCATATTTTCGATGTTCGGGATATTCTTCTTATCTAACGGCGCTAATAAATCCATTTTCGCCATTGTCTTAACCATGTAATCAGACGGCTGAATTAAGTCATACTTTGCGCCACCAGCTTGTAATTTCGCAAGCATTTCTTCGTTACTTGCATACTTATCATAGTTAATTTTTACGTTATATTTCTTTTCAAAATCTCTTAGCACTTGCTCATCAAAATTGTCAGCCCAGCTATAAATGTTTAACTCTTCTTTCTTTTCACCACAACCGGCAAGTACACCAGCAACAAGGCTAAAACTAATTGCTGCGCCAGCTATTCTTTTCATTAATTTCATCGGTTTTACCCCCTCGTACTTTTTATATCGTTCGTATTATAAAGGAAGGTGTCCTCCAGAGTTTTCTTCACCATCTGCACCTTTGTTACGGAAGATTTCCGATAGCACCATTAATCCTACAATAACAACAATTAAAATTGTAGAAAGGGCATTAATTTCAGGTGATACTCCGCGCTTAACCATACTGTAAATGTATAATGGCAATGTTGTTGATCCTGGTCCTGATACGAAGAAACTAATTACAAAATCATCAATTGATAATGTGAATGTTAATAACGCTGCTGAAACAACTCCCGGTGCAATTGCCGGAAACGTCACATGGCGAAACGTTTGCCATGGCGTTGCTCCTAAATCATTTGCAGCCTCTTCTAAATCACGTCCCATGCTAGAAAGACGGGCCGCTAAAATAACAACAACAAATGAAATACTAAATGTAATATGTGCGATAATAATTGTTGTTTGTCCAAGTTCCATACCTAATTGACTAAATAGGATAAGTAAAGATAATCCCATTAATATATCAGGAATTAAAATAGGTAAATATACAAGACCATTAATGGCCCCTTCAAAACGATATTTGTAACGATGTAATGCTATCGCAAAAAACATACCAAGTATCGTTGTTACAACTGTTGTTATAACTGCAATCGTCATACTATTTACAAACGCATCAATAACATCTTGTTTTTGAAATAAATCTGTATACCAATGGAATGTAAAGCCTTCCCATTCCGCATTAATTCGAGAATCATTGAAGGAATATACCATTAAAACCATCATTGGAAAATACAAGAACAATAAAATTAACCAAGAATAAGAAACTAAAAACTTTTTCATTTTTGCCTATTCCCCTCCGTTCCCATCATATTTATATACTTTCGTTGCACGATAATATAAGTAAATTAACAGAACAGAGAATAGAACAACAATCATAGATAACGCAGATCCAAACGGCCAGTCACGCGCACCTAAGAATTGGTTTTGGATTACGTTTCCGATTAATGCTACTTTCGATCCACCCATCACGTCTGATACAACAAACATTCCGATAGAAGAAACGAATACTAAAATAGAACCAGTAGCAATTCCTGACATCGTCATTGGTACTGTTACATTCCAAAATGCTTTTACTGGTGTTGCACCTAAATCATAAGCTGCTTCTAGCTTACGCTTATCCAGCTGCTCAATTGCTGCATACACTGGTAAAATCATAAATGGTAATAAAGAATATACCATTCCAAGTATTACAGAAGGCGTATTATATAGTAAATTTAACGGTTCACTAATAATACCTAATTTTAATAACAGTGTGTTCACAAGACCTTGTGAACGTAAAATAACAATCCACGCATATGAACGAACAAGGAAGTTAATCCAAAACGGTATCGTTGCCAATAATAAAAGAATAGAACGATATTTACGATCAACAATTGTAATTGTATACGCAAATGGATAACCAATTAATAAACAAAGTACTGTTGTAATAACAGCAATCTTTACTGTTTCCCATAATGTTCCCATATACAATGGGTCAAACACACGTACTATATTATCTAACGTAAATTGCATTTCCACTGTTCCGTATGCTCCGCGCTGCATGAAGGCAAAACCCAATACGAATACAAGTGGAACTAGGAAGAAGATTAACAGCCACGCGACTGTAGGTAGTGCGAGTAATTTCCCTTTTTTCAATTTAAGGTCACCTCGTCCTCTTGCTCCCATCCTACATATACATTATCTCCAATGCTCCACTGTGCTGCTTCTTCAGCTGTTTGATACGCCATCAATAATTCTGCTGTTTTCTCATCACGTACATAAAGCTTTTCCATATTTCCAACAAACTCAATGTCTTCAATATGTCCAAGATGGTAATCTTCTAAAATTGGTTCTTCAACCGAACGTACCTTTACATTTTCAGGGCGAATTGCTACGTAGTCTTCCCCGTTTTTCACAATATTATTTTCACCGATAAATGTCGCAACGAACAACGTTTTCGGCTTATTATAAATTTCTTTCGGTGTTCCGATTTGTTCAATATGTCCTTTATTCATAACGACAATACGGTCACTCATGCTCATCGCTTCTTCTTGATCATGCGTTACGTATATGAACGTAATCCCTAAATTGCGTTGTAAGTTTTTCAATTCACGTTGCAAATCTTTTCTTAGCTTAAAGTCAAGCGCTCCAAGTGGCTCATCCAATAGTAATACACGTGGGTTATTTACAATCGCTCTCGCAATTGCTACACGCTGCTGCTGCCCACCAGACAGCTTCATAGGTTTACGATTACGGAACTCTAGTAACTGCGTTAAACGCATTGCCTCTTCAGCACGTTCTTTCTGTTCTGCCGCTGGTACTTTTTGCATTTTCATACCGAAACAAATATTTTTCTCCACATTCATATGCGGGAATAGTGCATAATGTTGGAACACTAAGTTCATATGACGCTTATATGGCGGCAAATCGTTAATCTTTTCATCATCTAATAAAAGATTCCCTTTAGTTGGAGTTTCAAATCCTGCGATCATACGAAGTAACGTCGTTTTCCCGCAACCACTCGGCCCTAAAATTGTTAAAAACTCTCCTTCTTTAATATCTAAAGAAAGCGGTGGGATAATCACTTGATTTCCAAAATGTTTTTCTACTGCTTCAACTTTAATAATTTTTTTCATTTTCCCGTCCTATCTACCTTAAATTTTAATTTTTATATTCATGAATAAATATTTATGTTTTATAGACTATTTTTTGTTTCGATCCAAACAAAATGGTTATTTAGCAAGCGTTCGCTTCTATTCTTTATGTAGTATGTTTGATTCATTTTTTCATGATACATAATGTCGAACAGAAAAACCCCTTCCATTGCGAAGGGGCTATTATCATACGGCTACGCCTACTGATAAACACCATCATCATTTTAACAACTTTCGTATGAATTTTAAAGCACTTTTTGTAGAAGAGTAACGAATTTTCATATCGAATGCCGTAGATTGGGCTAAAATGCTTTTATAATGTGAAAAAGTCCGAAAACTTTCTTCCCCATGATAACTACCTAATCCACTACTTCCAACGCCCCCAAAAGGTAAATATGGCGTTGCAAGATGATAGACAACATCATTAATGCACCCTCCGCCATATGAAATATTACTCGTCACTTTCTTTTGCACTTCTTTATTTTCAGAAAATACATATAGCGCTAACGGCTTCGGATGTTGCTGAATTGTGCCAATAACATCTTCTATTTTGTCATACTCTATAATCGGTAAAATCGGACCAAAAATTTCATCTTCCATAACAGCATCTTGCCACGTGATATCTGTTACTATTGTCGGCTCAATATGTAATGTATCTTTTTTATAGTTCCCGCCAATTACGACTTGACCATCTTGTAAGAATCGACATAATCGTTCAAAATGACGCTCGCTCACAATTTTTACGTAATTGTCATTGTTCAGTGGCTCTTTTCCATACTGCTCCGTAATTTCATGTCTTAACGCCTCGATTAACTGTTCTTTCACGGAAGAATGAACGTACATATAATCCGGTGCTACACATGTCTGCCCTGCATTTAAAAACTTACCCCAAACAATCCGCCTTGCTGTTACATCTATTTTTGCATCTTTATGTACAATACATGGGCTTTTTCCGCCAAGTTCTAACGTAAGCGGCGTTAACTCTTTGGCTGCTGCTTCCATCACAACTTTTCCAACACCAACACTACCTGTAAAGAAAATATAATCAAACCTTTCCTTTAACAATGCCGTACTCTCTTCTATCCCGCCTTCTATTACCGCTACAAGCTCTTCTTGGAATAATTCCTCTAACATTCTCGTAAGCACTTTTGAAACGTTAGGCGTTAACTCTGACGGCTTTAAAACAACTGTATTCCCAGCTGCCAGCGCTCCTACTAGAGGTGCAATTGCTAACTGAAACGGATAGTTCCATGGCGCAATAATAAGCGTCACACCATACGGTTCTGGTACTACCTTCCCCTTCGATCCGAAATGAGTTAATGCTGTTCGAACTCGCTTCGGTTTACTCCACGATGACATATGTTTCAATTGAAAAGAAATTTCTTTTAATGCATATCCCACTTCCGTTGTAAACGCCTCATGAACTGACTTATTTAAATCTAATTTCAATGCTTGAAATATCTCTTCTTCAAAACGCTGAATTCCATCATAAAGCTTTTTTAAATTATTTTTTCTTGTTTCTATACTTCTCGTATATCCATTATAAAAATATTGCTTTTGTTTATTTACAATAGAAGAAATGCTCATCTATTCACCTTCTCCCACTATTTTTATCCAATTCTTTCATTATTTATATAGAACTTTTTTACTCGTAAAATTACATTATATATAATTTTTTCTTTTATATAAAATTCATTGCTCACAAAAAACTACCGAAAGAAAATCTCTCGGTAGTTTTACGGTATTAACGGTATAAACGAACAGCACCTGCAGAATTATCATCAGCTTGTCCTACTACTTCAAACTTAAGACCAAGCTTCGGTAAAATACGTCCTGCATCTGGAATCTGTTGATTAATATACGTTTTCGAATCATCAAACTTCGGTACACCAGCTAAGCCATTGTACGTATACGTTCCACGCGTTGGAGATACAACTTGCCAAGCTGGCGTTTTGTCGAATGAGAACGCCGCATCAGCGATTTGGAATCGTGTACTACTGTCAATTGTCGGCTTACCATTTAAAGTTCCTACAATTGCTTCTGGATGAGAATCAACTACACCAAGGAAACCGTGTCCTGGATGTAAACCAACCCAGTTATCTGAGTAAGCTGAGTCTGCATACCATACAACCATACCTGAGTTATATTCTGGACCGCGAGCAAATTTCAATGCGCTATCTGATCCAGTATGGTTTCTCCACTCTACATAGTAGTTATGTTTTTTCTTCTCTGTTCCGCTAGAAACAACGAAACCATCTAATTTAAATTGTGATGTACCTTCTGCATCATCTGAGAATGCAACTTTACCATCTACTGTTAATGATGCATTATCAAGTAGGAAACCATTTAATGCTAAACCACCATCTGTAATGTACTCAAATGTTAATTTTACTTTCTTACCTTTGAATTGACTTAAATCATATGATTTATCAATCCATTTTCCATTTGTCGAATCTGCATTTCCGCTATTTGCTTTCTCGCCAAGTCTTTCAAGTAACGTTTGTTGTCCATCTTCTGTTACAGCGTGTACTTCAAGGAAATCATACTCAGCTTCAATCTCATATAATGATTTGAAATCGAATTTCGCATTCGTTGCATTTGTTAAATCAAACAGTGGTGTTTCCATTTTCGTGTGAAGATTGTCACCTTTTGTGCTGTAGTAATACTGTTTACCAAATGCTGGCTCAATTGTTTTTACATCTTTATCTGGTAAGTTAACACGAATCATACCTGGTCGGTTAGATTTCGTAACACTTTGGTCTAAATATGTTGCTAGACCAATACCTTTATTTAATTTCTCGTAATCTACTTCTACGATATTTGCCCAGTTACCACCGATTGTTTTTTGGAAAAACTCTTTATTTTGTGGTGAGAAACTTGTTGGCGTTGTTCCAGCGATTTTACCAGCCCAGCTACCGCCACTCATAACAGACCAAGCTTGAATTGGCTCACCATGACCCGTATAGTCTGTATCATACTCATCTGGAAGACCTAAATCATGACCATATTCATGCGCGAATACACCAACCGCACCATCTTCTGGTTCAATTGTGTAGTCGAATGCTGCCATCTTTCCGCCCCAATATGGAACTTTCGCTTGCGTACCTTCAATTGCGAACGGCTTTGGTCCAACTGTCCAGCGATGTGACCAAATTGCATCATCACCTAATTTACCACCGCCAGCTTCTTGTCCAACACCCGCATGAATAATCATTAAGTGATCGATTAAACCATCCGGTTGATTTTGATTTCCATCACCATTTACATCGTATTGATCGAACTGATCAAACTGTGATAAATCAAGACCGCTATCTACAGCTGCTTTTAATGCATCTTTTACTAGATCACGTGGTCCTTTTGGTCCTTTATTATCATGGCCTGTAGCAGCATCTGCACCGTAATCAGCAGCTTTACCAGGAACTGTTAACCATTTTGTAACTGTTCCGTCCACTGTGTAACTACCACCGGATTGCTCTTCGTAATATTGTTTAAACGTTTCGATTTTGCTTCCATCCTCTAATGCGAATGGCTCATCACCGAATAACATTTTTTCATAGTGTTCTTTGTTAAAGTCTTCCGAATACATATAACCAGGTTCTTTATCAATGTTGTTATGTTTAAAGTCAGCGTACTCTACAAGTAAAACAAGTACCTTATCTTTACGAACATCGCCGTTATATGCTTTTTGTTTTGCTGGAGAAGTTGGTACTTTACCATTTAATCCGCCTTTAACTGGGCCTGTCGCTGCAGGTGTCCCTGTTGCTGGCTGATTTAGTTTTTCTTTCGTGTCTGCTTTCGCATCTTTCACTTTCTTTAAAAAGTCTGATGCTTCTTTCGTAAGTTGATCCCCATTCGTTGCTTCTTTCCCAGGATTTTCACCCTTTTTGTTCTCTACATACTTTTCGACAGCTTTCTTTGTTTCTTTCTCTGAAGCTGACGAATCAATTACCCCACGCTTTTTCAGTGCATCTGCTAAACGCTCTTCTGGAATTAAATGGTCATCAACTGGGCTCGTAGCTGCTTTATTCCCAGGCGTTTCAGCGTACACAGACTGAGTGCCCGTGCTAAATGAAAGACCTAATACAGCTGTCAAAGCAATTGATGATAATACTTTGAATGGTTTCTTGTTCATCCCTTATTTCCTCCCCTAATAAATAATATGTATTACAATTTGAATTTTATTAAAAATTCAATATTTTTTCAATATTTAGTTATATTATGTAATTTTTTTAATATATTTGTAAAAATTTCATAGTTAGTATACGGATATATCACAATTCAACAATGTTTTCTGAAAATATTGAAAGTTTTTATCGAACAATTTATAATTATTTCCATCGAGGGAGTTTAATGGGGATTTTATCTTTGTTTTACCTACACAATATTTGATAATTCGATACATAAAATAAAAAATTCGGTTTTATTATCATTTATTCTGTAGCAGCAGTTATGACCGATAATTAGGGAGGAATTACAATTGTACAAAGATAAGACGGACACACTGGATCAAGAATGGATTGATTTAATACTTGAAGCTCTAGATGCTGGTATCGCCCTACAAGATATCGAACACTTTTTCCAACGTATGAAGCCATCAAGTCAAGCTCAATAGCCTTGTTCTTTTTAACGAAGTTTATGTTATAATAATGACATCATAAGACGACGACATATTGATAGAAAGGTGCGCAAACATGATTGGAGAACGTATAAAACGCCTTCGTTTACAAAAAGGTATTTCATTAACTGAACTTGCCGAAAAAGCTGGTGTTGCTAAATCTTACATTAGTTCTATAGAACGAAATTTACAAAAAAACCCTTCCATTCAGTTTCTTGAAAAAATCGCAGCAGTTCTACAAATTCCAGTTGATACTTTACTTCATGACGAAACAGAAAAGGAAGCTCGCCTAGACTCCGAATGGACACAGCTCGTTAAAGACGCAATGAACTCTGGTGTCTCTAAAGAACAGTTTCGTGAATTTCTTGAATTTACACAGTGGAAGAAAAATCAAAAATAATATATAAAAAGGAGTGCTTACAAACTGGCACTTCTTTTTCTTTATAAAAAAAAGCGGGGGATACCCGCTTTTTTTTTATTTTTCTTCCCCAGCTTCTTGGTTAGCATTGAATGTCCACTCTAAATTCAATGTATCACCTTGGAATTTATTTTGGTCTTGACCATTATCTTCGAATACAAATTGTACCCATAGATAATCCTCTGTACCAGCTTCTAATCCACCTTTTTCTCCCCACTCAGGAGCAAAGATGTCTTTAGCTAAAAGATCTGGATCCGCATTTTGTAAGTCTGCTAAAGTTGTTTCATATACAGGCTCACTTTGTTTATCCCAGTTCCAAATAAATTTTACTTTAATGTGCTTGCCAAAGTCTTCCCCAGCATTATCATTTTTTGCATCTTTCACAGTATACTTTGTTGCTAATTTAACGTCTTTAATTGTTAACGAACCATCGTTCTTTAGTAAGAACTCTTTCTTAACAGAATCCCCTGGTTTTAAATCTTTAATATCCACAAGCGTTTTAGGGTTTAATGTAAGATCTAACGTCCCAGCTGCAAATGTATTATTTGATACTTCTTTATCGCTAAAGAATGCAAACGTTCCTCCACCAATTAAAGATAACCCCAATGCTGCTGATGCAACTCCCATACCTAATTTCTTTTTCAGACTCACAATCAATTCCCCCTAGCTGTTTTTTGTATTTTTACATTGCTATCTCTCATATAAATTAAGAGATGTAAATAAAACTATATTAGCGATGCTAATATTTGTTCTTTTTCAAAAACCTTAAGTTCATTATAACGAACAAACTTATGTAAATACAACAACATTTTTTAGTATTTTCAATTATTTTTATTTCTCAATATTATTTCGATTTTTCAGAAAATAATATATGCTACTTTATACTAATTTATAACTTTTTTCACACGCAAATACATTTCATATTATAAGAAAAAAGAAAGACAAAGAGGTGAGGGCTAACGTTCCCTCACACTCCTATAAAACATTAATCGTTTTGCTTATTCGCTCGTTATCTCTTGCACCACATTCTTGTTTTCCAGCTGTTTCACTAAAGCAGTTACCCCGCTTTTATCTGTTTCTATTTTTTCTGTTCCTCTGCTTTCTTCTGCTCTTCTAGCTTTTTCTGTTCTTCTACTTTCTTTTGTTCTTCTGCCTTCTTTTGTTCTTCTGCCTTCTTTTGTTCTTCTGCTTTCTTCTGTTCTTCTGCTTTCTTCTGTTCTTCTGCTTTCTTCTGTTCTTCTACTTTCTTCTGTTCTTCTACTTTCTTTTGTTCTTCTGCTTTCTTCTGTTCTTCTACTTTCTTCTGTTCTTCTACTTTCTTTTGTCCTTCCGCTTCAAGTGCAACGTTTAATTGTTGCTGTAGAGCCTGAATTTGCTCATCAATAGCTTTCAAACTAACTTCTTTCTCAATATAATCTCGCTTCTCTTTTATAATCTGAAAGCCTTCATTCACATATAAGGCTACTTTTTGAATCGACTCATCTTTAGTTACTTTTAATTCTTCCTGTATTTGGTTGTAAGGAGCTTCTATTTCAGTATATACATTTTGCAAGGCTTCCTTCTCAGAAACAATTTTCTCACGACCTTGTTGCCATACAGAAATTGCCTGTTTTATTTCTTCAATAGAAGTTACTTTCAGTTTCCCCTTCATTGTTCCATACTCATGCTCAATAAACTTTTTATGTTGCTCAGCCTGTTCTTTTAATGTAGTAACTGTTTTCGGAAATATAATTGCTGTAGAAATACTCGCTTCTACTTTCGTTTCATGAATGAATGCCGCTTCTGTATGCGTCATAACTTGAGATCCTAAATAAAACGTAATAGAGCACATACACGGCAATATAAGCATCTTTTTTAAATTACGTGGTCTTTTCAGCATCTTAATCTCTCCCATCGAACATTCCGTTCTTTATACAGAACATTATCTTTATTATAATAAAGAACTATATAAAATGATAGCTATATACTAGAAAAATAGAAAAAGGGCTATCCATATGATAGCCCTTTTTTATTATTATCTTTCTTCACCTGCTGTTTGTTGTGCATCAAACGTCCAATTTAATTGTAACTTATCGCCTTGGAATTGATTTTGATCTTTCCCATTATCAACGAACTCAAATTTCACTTTGAATTTATCAGATTTACCTGCAGAAATACCTTTTTCATCCCAGAACCAAGCAGCTAAATCATTATCTACGGCTGTAAGTGTGTCACCCTTCAATTTATCTAATGTAGTTTGTTTCACAATTGTCTCATGCTTATCTACATTTTTTAAGAATGTTACTTTAATATGTTTACCAAAATCATCTTTATTATCTTTCTTTACATCTTCTACATTATAATCTGTTTTCAGTAGAACCTTTTTAATATTTAAGGAGCCTTTATTTTCTAGTTTAAATTCTTTTTCAATTGTATCACCAGGTTTTAAATTCGATACATTAACAACTGTTGATGGATTTAATGCTAAATCAAGTGTACCAGCCGCAAATGTATTGTTTGACACTTCTTTATCACTGAAAAACGCAAATGTTCCTCCACCAACTAATGCTGCTCCTAGTACTGCTGATGTGATACCCATTCCTAACTTTTTCTTTAAAGTCATGTCCATATCCCCTTAATATATATATTTGTTAACTTCCTAAACGGAAAGTATAACCAAACGATCTAGACGGATTGTTCTACTTTTTTATCTTTCTTTTCTCCGTCAATGCTACGAATAGCGCCAAAAATAGAAATCGCGGAATAACCAAGTAAAAAGACGCCTGGAATAATAAGAAGTAATGCTGCTCCCGCTTTTGAATTCGCATAATTCAGTAAATAACCAACGTACGGAACTGTAATATCTGCATATTTCCCAACTACATTTTCTGCAAGTACTGGTTCTAAATCTGGTCCGTTGTTGTTATCCCCTTTTGTTTCATACATTACTTTTCCATTTGTATCTTTCACACCGATAATACGGTGAGTGATAATTTTTTGATCTTTCTCTTTAAAGGTAATAACATCACCTTTTTCATATTTAGAACCATCTTTCTTTGGCTCTATTGCAATGATTGATCCTGTTAAAAACGTCGGTTCCATCGATCCTGAAAGAACGCTCTTAAACTGATATCCCATCACTGTCGGATCCCCACCGCTCGCTTTTGAAGAAATGACTACAAAAGCTAAGAAAACCATCAATGCAAATAAAACAAATGAGATCGCGTTGCTAATTATCTTCCAAATTAATTTCATCGTCTCTCTCCCTCTCCGTTGTTTTATATTATTTGAAGTATGCAATGCTTCTTGTGTTCTTTAACAAGAACACAAGTAAATGATATAACGAACTTTGAGTTATTGCAATAAGAAAATTTACAATTATTAGTTAAACTTCTTTTCCGTATATAAAAAAGACTGTGACAAAATCTCTTCACAGTCCTCATGCTTTTTTACTTTTCTTCTGATTTTATTCCTTGTCTATTATGGCGCACCACAGCATATAAAATGACTCCAACTAATACAATCGCACCTATCCCAATACTTATCACTTTCACATTTGACTCTGTTATTTCAGGCTCAATTGTATCCTTTTTAGGCATCGCAAAAGTAACATCTTCTTTTGAAAGAACATTTATCGTCGCAATTGTTTGATTATTTTTCGTAATATCGACTGCACCAACTACCTCACCACGATGGATTCCCTTATGATACAAAGAGTCTTTATCTAATGAAGCGGCCCGAAAAATAGTTTTCACATTTTTCCCTTCATCTTTCTTAAGCACAAGCTCTGCACTTTTTTCAAGTTCGCTATCAATATCTTTATTTAAATACGTTGTCTTTTGATGCCAACTATGTTTATCTAGCACCGTTTGTTTCGTAAATTGCCCAAAAGAATATTCCGCCATCTGCTTTAAATCCTCATAGATTTCAGGTCTTTGAGAAGCCATTACTACATTTATAATACGATTTCCATCTTTCTCATTTAATAAAACGAGCGTATTACGTGCCTCATTCGTAAACCCCGTCTTACCGCCGATACTATATGGGTTCTCAAAATAAATAGATTTATTAAAAATAGACACCGTCTGCCTAGATGTAGTAACTGTCGTTCTTTTCGTATTCATCGCTTGCAAAATTTCAGGATACTTTTGCACACCTCTCGTAATCATAGCGATATCATACGGCGTCGTATAATGGTTCGGATCATGCAGTCCATTTGGTGTTACAAAGTGACTATCTGTAGCACCTAACTGTTTTGCCTTTTCATTCATCATATTAGCAAAATTCTCAACACTTCCACCAATATGCTCTGCAATCGCATACGACACATCATTCGCACTTAACACCATTAAAATCATAAGCGCGGTATTTCTATTCACCGTCTCACCGGGTTGAAACTCAATTTGATAATTGCTCTTCTCTTGATCTAATGCTAATTGCGAAAATGTAAACTGATCCTCTGGCTTCGTATGCTCCATTAACAAAATCGCTGTTAACACTTTCGTCACACTAGCTGGATACGCACGATGATGTGCATTTTTGTCATACAACAAATCACCTGTTTTCGCATCAATCGTAGCTGCAAACTGACTAAAAACATTTGGCCCTTCCTTAGGTGGTGGTGCCACTTGCTCCGGATTCACTCCAATATTCGTCTCAGCACGCAACGTCATAGGTGTCAATAAAAACAAACTAATAACTGTAATAAAAACCAAAATTTTCTTGAAATTTACCATATGACTCTCCCTTTTCACTTTACTCCTACAAATAAAAAATGAATCTACCAATCTATATGTAATTTGTATTAAATTGGAAGAAAAATCACTATTTTTTACTATATCATATTTTTACGATAAAGGACATAATTATACAATAAAAATAAGAAGGAATTACTCTTTCTTATCCTTCTCATCAATTAACGAATCTATTAACTTCTGACTTGCTTCCTCAGGCGTAATCTCATCCGTCATCCCCATAAATGACCAACCTTTAGAATCGACCCACTCAACAAGCTCTTGCAAAAACTCATCATGCGTAACATCTACATCAAGAATCGAGCCATTAATCGAAATCGTTCTATTTCTAGAAACGCGCATCTTGAACGTTTTTCTTACCATTACAATAATTCTCCCTCTACTCTTGAATATTTATAAAGTTAAACTTTAATCCGTGGGGATTTTCTTCATCCCCCACGGATTATTAGCCTTCACCAATCGGGCTTTTACGGGCAGTTGATCTCCCACCTAACTTCTTTGCTTTCGCTGAATTTTGAGCGGGGATCTTACTGCCCGTTAATGCGGGGTAAAAAAATCTTGTATCTCTGTTATACATGATTTTAAGTAAATTGTAAAAAGGATATATTGGCCAATTTGAATATCGAAAGTGAAAATCCCTTATTCTACATAGCCATCACACGTTATACAATTTGTCATACATTACTAAATACATCCGTATAAAAACAACACAACTTTCATTTTATCACATCAAATACACTTTGCTTTCGTACAATCAAATGGAATATATTAAAAAAACTAAAAATGAGGAGGAATTCTATGGCACATTGTACATATTGTAAGACGAAGTGGAAAATAAAAGATGTATGGTCGATACTTGTGACATTTGAAAAAGATTGTCCGTATTGTTTTGGAAGGCAATACCTTTCTAACGATACCTTTCATCATGCTAATGCTGCTTTACCTTTGCTATTCTTATGTCCTTTACTTGTTGATTTAAGCGATGAAAACCCTTTGGATAAATATCGTAAATAATATAACCTCTACATTTAAAACCTACTTTCTATTCAGTTTCCTTCTTATTAATTATTCCTTTATTCACTTCTAGCATGATTGTACAAGATCCATCTTTAAAAACTTCCTGTATAAATATTGTAAAATTTCAGTTAATTATATATAATTGCTTTAGCATTATTATTAAAGATGCTATTACATAAGTATTTTTGAAGATCCCGTAGCTCAGCAGGGAGAGCGCCACCTTGACAGGGTGGAGGTCGTGAGTTCGAACCTCTCCGGGATCATATCCTTTTGTATCAACTGTTGATAATTTCATATTTTGAGCAAAACTAACGGTGAGTACCGCTCAAGTTTTGATCGAGACTCCTCCTTTAACTCTAAATGAGAATGAAGGAGTTTTTTTATGTCTTTAACATACTTCACAGAAAAAGAAATCGTAAAAAAACGACAACCCCACAAACGGAAAACTAGCAAAATTTCAAAAGAATATTCTGTTGAACGCGTATTCGAAAGATTTATTGATAGTAAAGTAAAACAGAATTCACGCCCCAACATCATTGAATCAATTCCTTCTTATGTTTAATAGTATAAAAGCATTTCATGGAACACAAAATGCTCAAATATTCTATATGACCGATATTACAACAAATTTTATTTATGACTGGGTTTATTGATTAAAAAATGAATGTGTATGCTTTGATGGCCATATTTACGTGCATCAAGATACAGAAATAGGAATCAGAACAATGGAGCGCTATGTAGAAATGGGGCCGTTAGAAGATGCAAGTTTGGTAGCGGAAATTCTCAAGGAAACGAGATGCTGTGATTTACTGCATGTAATAAAATTGTTTGATTTTCAATCCGCTGAGCAAATTGAACATATCTCACGAGGTAACCCAAGCACCTACTCAGCACAATGGTATACAACGGTCTATGTTTGACATAGGCCCATTTTTTATAAGGAGTAATTGCTATGATCGACGTATATATAATGCAACCATTCGATAAAAGGGAATTTGCCAAAACAGAAATTTTATTGACTTCGGAAGTGACTGAAATATTGAGGATTTCAATGGCTCGTATGAATGCGCTATTGAAAAAGGGACAAATCAAACCCATCAGACGGACGAAAGGCACGAGTATATTTCTACGTGAAGAATGGTTAAAGGATATGGAATGAGGGTACAAATCTATAATTGAAGATGTTAAAAAATCGTATCATCAAAAAATTAAAGAAAATGTTAATGCGACTTTATCAGACTTAGCATGATGAAAAACGAACTATAGTATTGGTTCGTTTTTTATTATGCACTTTTGCATACAGGATTATTTTCTCTTGTAAATAGGTAATAGTAGTATATAATAAAAATAATATTTTACCAATAAAAGGTAACGAGGAAGGTGGGATAAGTAAATACCCAAAACGTATTAACAGATTTATTCTATGTAAATCATGATACATATATGGAATCAAAACTATGGAATTTTATGTAGAGATTAGATTACTACACGACACAAGATTACTAGCGAATACATTCGAGGAAAAACAGCGTTCGATTAGATTCATGTTATAAAACTACTTAATGTGATATCTATTGAACGAATTGAGAATATACTTAGGAGGAATTTCAAGTGAAAACATTTGGTAAAGTATTATTAACAGGAGCTTTAGCTTTGGGCGGTTTCACGGTTATGAACATTGATACAACTAAAGCACATGCCGACGGAGCAAGCGAGTTCTGTCGTTATATCTGTGGACCTAGCGAAACGGTGAATGGTGTTACAGTTCAAGTACACGCTACGGAATACCGATTTGGGCAAAACGTAATTGCAAGAATTACAAATGACCGAACTGAGGATATTCATTACAATGTCAGCATCGAAAAGAAATATGGAGATAGCTGGGGAGAATATGATACTTTCTTCAATTGGAAAAATCAATGGGTTCCAGCTGGAAGTAATGATGAAATTTCTACTTTCACAGGATATGGCGAAGATATTGGAGATAATGGAACATACCGTTACAAAGTTGAAATTGTAAGCGCTGATGGTTCTGTAGATACAATTTACACAGCAGGAATGACAGTTATAGGAAGAGGAGAATAATCATGAAAAAATAAGCTTTTCGGAGCTTATTTTTTTATATATAAAATTGAATATTAATATTCAGAAATGGATAGGTAGGGAACGAAACAGTCCTTACCTATTTTATAAATTCCACGTATTTACCTAATGGTGCATATGTGTTTATGATCCTACTTCTTCTTTTTCTATCGTTTACAACATAAGGTTTTTTAAATTATCAACGCTTTCTAAATTGACAACACATTCTTTTATATTTATTTATATACATTTTACAAAAAACAAAGAACTACATAGATTAACCATGTAGTTCTTTGTAAATATAAGTCTCAAAAATGAATGAGCTAATCTTATTTCTTCCCTAACTTGATTGCCTTCTTTATATTACTAAATGCACCTTTACCATATAATAATACGCCGCCGCGGTAAACACGGCTCGTTAAACCAATCATCATACATATTGTTGCTAATAGAATTGCTAATGTAAGCGCAATCTCCCATACTGGAATATTGAGGAATCCAATTCGTACGAGCATAACAATAGGAGTAAAGAAAGGTATATAACTAGTAACGGTAACAACCGTGCTGCTTGGATTTGACATTCCATAAAGTGCGATATACAAAGCAGCAATTAACATAAACATCAGTGGCATAACAGCTTGAGAAGACTCCTCTATACGACTAATAATAGAGCCGAGTAGACAAGATAATGAGCCATATAATAAGAATCCTAATGTGAAGAATAAAATCCCATACGCCACTAGAGTAGGAGCAACAGAGTTTAAATCAATACTATTTAAAATATCATTTTTCGATTCATTAATTGCTATTTTATACCCAACAGTTGCGACCAAGCCCCAAATTATCATTTGTGTAATACCTGCCAATAATGTTGAGAATAGCTTCGCATATAAATGTTTTGTAGGCGAAATACTTGAAACAACTAGCTCCATTACACGAGAAGATTTTTCTGTTGCAACATCTGTAGCTAATTGCGCAGCATACAATAATATCATAAAATAATTTAGCATGATAAAGGTATTAATTAAAATTCCTACACCCTCTGTATGTTCTCCATCTTTAACCTTATCTGAAACAGTTTTGGTATGAATTTCTACTGGCGTCGTTAACACCTTTAATTCATCTTGCGATAGATTCAATTGCTGAGCGAAATTAGAAGATTGTATTTGAGATAAAATCGTTTGAACCTTGCTAACATCTTGCTGATTCACATCTGTCTCAGTTATATACGTAGCCTTTAGTTGTTTATTTTCCAATTCCTCTACAACGATAGCATATGAATAATCACCATTTTTAACGCCCGATTCTGCTTTTTGTTTATCCGTACTATGTTTAACATGCATCTTACTATCGACATTTTTAAACACTTGATGAATAGTTGTATATAATTCTTCTTTTTCTGTAACAATGACAACTTGCTCGTCCTCGTTACCTACAAAATAGTTATAAATTTTGTCAAAGTTCATCAGTCCTATAATTAACATAGAAATTATGATTGTAATAGCAATATATGATTTAGCTTTTACCTTAGATTTATAGTTTTGTAAAAAAATCGTCCAGAAACTATTCATGCTGTGCACCTACTTTCTCAATAAAGATGTCATTTAGTGTAGGCTCTTCCACTGCGAACTTTTTAACATACCCTAATTTCGTTATCTCTTTAAATAAAACATGCGAAACTTCTTCATATGAAATTTTAAGAGTAACTGCATTCTTACGTTTCTTCATACTTTCCACACCTTTTATTTCTTTTAAATGATCAAAGTCATGATCGCCAACGATTACAACATTCTTTTTACCAAAGTCACTTTTAATTTTGGCAATGTCTCCCTGAACAACAGATACTCCTTTGTGCATGATACAAATGTGTTGGCATAATTCTTCCACATGTTCCATACGATGTGAACTAAAAAGAATCGACGACCCTTGTTTTTGCATATCAAGAACAGCTTCTTTTAACATTTCAACATTTACTGGATCTAAACCACTAAATGGTTCATCTAAAATTAAGAGTTCAGGCTTATGTATAATCGCTGTTATCAGCTGAATTTTTTGCTGATTCCCTTTTGAAAGTTCTCCTACCTTTTTGTTCAGATACTCAGTTATATTAAAACGCTCCAGCCAATAGTGCAGTTCTTTTTCTGCATCTTTACTTTTCATATTCTTTAATTTTGCAAAAAAGTTAACTTGTTCTTTGACAGTCATTTTCGCATAAAGACCACGTTCTTCTGGTAAATACCCAATCTTATCTGTAACATCATAATTTATAGGTTTACCATTCCATGAAATGGTTCCGCTTGATTTCGATAAAAGTCCAAGTATCATTCGAAATGTAGTCGTTTTACCTGCTCCATTCCCGCCCAAGAACCCAAATATTTCACCTTTCGGTATCTCGATATTCAAATTATTCACTGCAACATGCTCGTCAAATTTCTTTGTTAAATCTTTAATTAGTAAACTCATTATCCACAACCTTAATTCCCAAGATGATTTATTTATACAATTGTATATCCATAGTCAACCACAATATTTTGCCCTCTAATGGCATCACTTTTATCAGACATTAAAAATAAGATGACATTTGTAACATCTTAAATTCCGAAAAATCTTCTATATGGTATCTTCTTTAATAACTTATTTCCCTCAAAGGACTTCAAATAGCTTTCGTTATTATCGTTTATAATATAGGACGATGGCACACAATTCACTGTAATATCTCATTTTTTATCCTTCAAAAATGAATCATTACCAACAAATGTTATATTTCGCATTATAAGGTTAGCATAAGATTTAAAATAATTAATATGCAATTTTGCATATTTTAGCACTCCTAATTATTTACATAGTGTTGACCACCTTTATTTAAAGAAGCCCCCACATTCACTTAAAACACGAATTTGTTAATCAATACTTTTTCTTTAATTTTTCATGGGAGAACTGAAATTAATTAGTAACCCTGTTAAACACCTAAATCTTATAATTAAACTAACTAATCTTCCTCTAATAAATTGTTGTCTTATTTAACTTCACAATTAATAGTATTCAGCAGGCATAGTCACAACATCTTCGTACATCTCCTCATTAAAACTGAAAGAAAACTAATTAAAATCTGGTCTAGAAATTTCACTTTTCTACGTTACAGGATCTGCCTAAGAAAACATCGAATACAGTATCTTCCCTGTTACAACTAGCTTTATGTTATATATTTATAAAAACATGATATAAAATTTTTAGAATGGATATCGTGAGTTCAAACCTCTCCATGGTCATAAAAAAAGACACCATATCACCCTACTACGTGATATGATGTCTCTTTTTTATGTAAGTCAATCACTTCCCACCAAACATCTTCTCCAAAGCTTTAGCATTCGCAAACAATACTTCTTTCAAGTTATCATCAGCAACGATTTTATAGTCACCATCTTTGTTTTTCTTTAAGTTCAATGTAACTTCGCGTGTTGCCATTATTGCATCTTTATCTGATAAATGTTTAATGATAGCTGATGTCATTGTTTTTTCGATTGCTTTTTCAGATTGCTCTTTATCTTCGCTAAAGGCACTAGCGAAGGCCATTGGCATAACTTCTCCCATTGCTTTCGTTACGGCAACAGATAGATCAGCAGATGTAATTTTCACTTTCACTTCTGCTTTATCATCTGTTTTTGATACTTCTTCTAGTTTTTCAAATTTAAAGTTTTTCGTAATTGCGCTTAGCATTTCTTTTGCTTCAGCATCATCTGTTTTTTCATTTAGTTTATTAAATTCCTTGTCACTTTCAACGAATGTACGAGCCTTCTCTACATCCCCTTTTTGTATTGCTGTTAAAAATTCTTCAGCAGTATCTTTCGGGTTTGCACATCCTGCTAGAACACCAACTGTTAACCCTATTACCATCATTAGTAGCAATAATTTCTTTACCTTTTTCACGTTCATTCTCCTCTTATCTTACCTTTTCTTTTCTAGTAAGCCATCACTATGCAACAGTATAAAACTTACATTACAAACATTTTTTGGTATAACATTTATACGATTTATTTTCTATTCTTTCCCAAAAGATAAAGAGCCTTGTAGCATTTCTACAAGACTCTTTATCTTTTAATCCGTATCCGTAGCACAAATTAACCACATTTTATGCTCCTTACTATCTAATACCATCCAAGTAGCATCCCATACAACATCGTAAAACCAATCTGTCCAAGGGTGGTCACTTTCAAACACTTTAATATCTTCGTATCGATCTTGGAACATATATTGGCATACATTAATCGCTAATTGCTTCGCAGCAACCGGCCGTTCTTGAAATGCTTCATACGCTCCGCCCCACAAAATTTGAGCGGCAATGCTACCATCAAGCATGACTGCCTGATGCTCTTTAAAACGAAACTTATATTTATCTGATGTATGTATTTTTAATTCTTCTAAGTTATTGATTATATCTAAAGAGTTGCAGATTCTTCTGAAAAAGTGCTCGTGTCCATCTTCTCCATGTGGTATTTCTTTGAAAAAGTTTTCGTTATGTACTTTAAAACAGCTTATAACCGCTCCACCATTTAAGTTTTGTTTCTTATATGTATTTATAATTTGTTCAATAGATGCATGGTTTGTTTCTATTTTTTCAAACGTTCCTGCTCTCCATCTCATAATGCCACTACTCTCTATTAAAGATTTGTTATTTCATTATAAATATCAAAATAAAACCCAGCAACTTTAAAATTGCTGGGTTATCCCTTATTCATATTCGAAACAATAATAACAATTACGCTAAGCACATCATGCCCCGCTACCATCCACATACTCCTATCAAAAATCATCAATGATAACCAAAGCGATATATTAATAGCAGCAAATAATACATATAAAATGAAATCTCTCTTTTGTAGTGCTTCTCTATTCATCAAAATATAAATGAAACCGATAGGAGGCAGAATAAAGCAAAGGAAAAAGACAAATATTTTTCTTAACGACCACGGATATGAAGCTATTGTCTGCATATGAGTCTCCTTTTCTATTATAGTACTTGCTTTAACATCGGCCTTACTATTCTATATTCATCACCATAAGGTTCCTTTATGATTAAAGGCGATTGATCATCTTTTTTTTCTTCAATCATTGTGAATACTTCTGTTTTTTCTTGTAATATATTAGATTCACTATTTTTAGTAGGTGCTTTACTTGCTTCAATTTTCTTTGTCACTTCTCCGAGCCTTTGCCCGACTTCTTCTGCTTGAGCAGGTTCATCCGTAACGTAGTATTCTTGGTCCTCCCATACTAATATAGGTGGTACTTGTTCTCGTGTGTTACATATTATATAAGTAATACTAGCTACAAGTAGTAGACTTGTTAATAAAAAGAAGATAGCTTTTTTATTCATATACTATTCTCCTTTTCTATTATTTTATTGGATTATACAATATAGCTTCCATGTAGTAAATGGTTTTTGTGGTAATTTTTAGGTTTTTATACAAAAAGAAAAACCTTACAAAAAGTAAGGTTTCATTTTTAAAATTTATAATGATTGAGTAATTAATACAATCATTACGATGATCGCTATAAACATAACAACTAAACAGCCAATCATTTTATAAAATCCTCGTTTCGTTAACGTCCCGCCTTGAACGTCTTTACGAATGAATAGGAACACCGCTAAAAATAAAACGATCCCCATACCAAAAGCATACATCATTTGCATATGTTAATCTTCCTTTCTCTCTTCCATCTTAATATCTTTTTGCCAAAACAACAAATGAGATAAAGACGGTACTCATTGTAAGTGCCATAAGTATATGTAATAGTTCAACCGCAGATAGTGTCATTACTTTTAAATTTAAGCCGATAGAGAAAAGGAGATAATACGCTGTTAATGCAAAAAAACTGAAGAACATCCCTTTATAACGAATGAGTTTCATTCGCTCATCTTTTTCTTTAAATTGCGGGTGTAAGTAACTTAAGCAGAAACACATAATCATCATTGCTAGTAACGTATAAGTAGGACTTGGTGGTGCTGAATGTGTCATTATACCTGCTAGTATCATAAATCCACTCATAATTAAAAAGATAATTCCCATAATAACAAAATACTTTTGTGAATCATTCATCCTTTCTCCCCCTCTTCTTTTCCTTCATAAATAAATACATGTTCTATCGTTGTTTGAAATGTTTTCGCTATTTCAAATGCTAATGGAAGTGATGGATCATATTTCCCTTTTTCAATTGAAATGATGGTTTGTCTGGAAACTCCAAGTTTCTCAGCCAATTTTTCTTGAGATAGTCCAAATTTTTTTCGATATTCGACCATTTTATTTTCCAAGGAAATTTCTCCCTCCTCCCTTATATCGAGTATATATGTAAAGTAAACTTTACGTCAAGTTTCCTTTACATATATTTCAGTTTGTTTCACGCTATTTATCCCGCATTAACAGGCAGTAAGACTCCCACCTCAAAATTCAGTGAATACGAGGAATTTAGGTGGGAAATAACTGCCCGATTGGTGAAGGCTAATAATCAGTGGTGGATGGACAAACCCCACACTGATTAAAGTTTCACTTTATTATAGAAGAAACTTTTTCAATTTCAGCACGTCTATTTTGTAATGCAACATGGAACAATGTATATATCCGTTACTATATCCCTTCTCCATTTTTATAAAAATTTAATATCTCCATATTTGTTTTATCCTTTTAAAATATTTCATTTGCCGCTTTATTAGATGAAATGCGTTATTTGTTTTACGGTATTTTTCGGCATATTAATAGAAACTAACGGTTTATGAAGCATTTTTTATGTTTAGCCACTTTTTTTGTAGAAATCCTTCGTTTTCCTTTCAATATTTAACACTACCGAAATAAAGTTTACTCTAAATTCATAATCTTTTATTTTTTATACTATATTCCGTTATATTGTTGTATAATATCAATGAAAGCGCTTATTATTTCAATATACATAATTCGAACTTTATTTTATCGAAACATTCTAACTATTATACCTATATGTAAATGCAACAATTATAGTTGTTAGTGTAGGTATACCAAATATATCCACTCCATTTTTCTGTAAAATTACTTTATAACATGAAAGATTAACTTGGGTGATAAGTTATTGTGAATGTTTTTTTACAAAACAGATAAGTAATAGTGTTTGGTATTATGTAAATTATTGTAATAACATAAGA
>Ga0102589_1001580_pt1 | contig 29884 bp, 28 predicted proteins | sample AraplaMF_Col_mLB_FD_76858 | JGI IMG/M metagenome (GOLD analysis project Ga0102589, IMG submission 76858) | Arabidopsis root microbial communities from the University of North Carolina, USA - plate scrape MF_Col_mLB | ecosystem: Host-associated > Plants > Roots > Endosphere | place: USA...
TCCCATAAACCTATGTGGTCTATTTTGACCAAATCATAATTGAACTCATTAATTTAATGTCCTCAATTTGAGTTCATTAAAATTTTTCATTGTCATAACATGAAGGTATTTCAATGATTCTGACCTGATATATACATTGTATATAGTGGCTGCTACGAATAGTGTTCGGAGCAGATACCTGTATGTAACAGTATTACATGCAGATAGATAATATCCATTGAACCCTATTACAACTTTCTGTTATTATTATCCTAATTAAATAATATAACCCAATACATAATTACTTAATGATAAAAAATGACTGAGGGGGAATAACATGAAGAGAAAAACAAAATCGGTTATCAGTATCATTGTAATTTTAATCATTTTCGGTGGAGCATTTAGTTACTTCAAATTCACCGAACAAGTGAAGAAACCTGCTCAACCTACTCAACCTGCTCAACCTGTTCACGAAACAACAAAAGCAGTTGTTGTTGGAAATGATGAAGAAATTCTTGAAAGTAAAACAAAAGAAGAATTGCTTTATCCTGATAATTTAGTAGAAAGCCAAGTGAGCGTAGCCATTCACAGCATGTCTCACCAAAAAGTTCAATCTGGCGCTCAGTGGGGTCGTGAGCAAATAACACAAGAAAAAATTGACCGATTGTTGGTTGTATGTAAAATGAACGATTATAAATATAATGAAATTTACATCTCAATATTGGAAAGATGGTCGAAAGGTGATTTTTCTAATTCGGTAGAAGATCATAACAGAATTTGGGAAATTCATGGAGGAGACGAAGGCTCTCCAGGATATGCAACTCGTTTGTCCACTCCAGAAGAAGAAGCAGAATGGATAAAAGAATACTTCACAGACAAACCTGACAATCAAAATGAAACAAGCGATAGCACTCAGCAATGAGTGTTATTTTTTATTTGTCCGCCATTTACTAGTCTGTTTTCATAATAATAATTACCAAAAACAACCAAAACCACTATCAGTAAACTGCTGATAAAACTCCAATTGAAACTTACCTACATGTGTTTGAATAAATGCATAGAGTACTGCTGATTCTCGCAAAGATATGTATCGATTTTTTGAGGAGAGTATTTTTCCTCCTTAAGTGCATGCAATTTTTTTTATTATCGTTTTGTTGCACCCGCTCTCGCTCTGTTGGTGTGATATTGAATCAATAATAATTTCTTATAATAAATAAAAAGGCTATCCATTAGTTCATATTTGAACTTCTGGATAGCCTTTTTGCTACAAATTATTAATCTTAGACTTCCAAATATGTCGGTTAAAAATCTACATCCCTGGTAGGTTTAAGCCGGGTAACCCTGGTAAGCTAGGATATTGCCCACCTGGAAATGGCATCGGACGTGGCGGATAAGGTTGTGGCGGATATGGCCGTGGAGGACGTGGTGGATAAGGTTGTGGCGGATATGGCTGTGGAGGACGTGGTGGATAAGGTTGTGGCGGATATGGCTGTGGAGGACGTGGTGGATAAGGATGCGGCGGATATGGCTGTGGAGGACGTGGTGGATAAGGATGCGGCGGATATGGCTGTGGAGGACGTGGTGGATAAGGGTGCGGCGGATATGGCTGTGGAGGGCGCGGTGGATAAGGATGCGGCGGATATGGCTGCGGAGGACGTGGTGGATACGGGCGACTAGAAGGCATAGTAGGATGAAACGGAATGTTAACATCAATATCGTCAGGATTTAAATTAGGATTTACCAATAAAACACACCTTTCTTCGTTTTTCTTTTCTAACATATGCCTACTATTATGACCGTCGTAGGCATTAAACTAGGTAAATAATCGATAATGATATAATTCATTAAAATAGAAAATGTTATAAAATATATCAAATTTAATTATAATAAAAGAAAATATCATTTAAAGGATGTTTAGATAAATGGCCATTATAAAAATCAAGAAAATTAAGATACAAAATTTACGAAATGTACGACATGGTGAAATTGTTTTAACGGTGAATTTTGAGTCATTTTTTAAGGCTAACGTTGTAGGTTTATACGGACAAAACGGTTCAGGGAAAACAACTATTGTTGATGCATTTGGCTTGTTAAAGGCACTGATCTCCGGCTGGATTACTGAAATAAAATTACCGTCTCAGGAAAAGAGATTAATTATGGCAGGAGAGGATACGGCAAGTATTGAGTTCGAGTTTCTTGTAGAAAATCCATTTGGCACTTTTTTTCTCAGTTATTATGTAGAGTTACAAGAAGATCAAAACAGACTATACACAACAGTTGAACGAATAGCTTACAGAGAGAATGAGAAAGGAAAGCGTTCAAAGATTCTAATTAATGTTACAGAGGAAGACATACAACTACGTAAAGCAAATCTTCCTGATATGAATGAAAAAACACGTATCCAATTACTAGTCATTCATCAATTATCTAAAAAACAATATACGTCCTTTATCTTTCACAAAGATTTAAAGCCTTTATTACAAGAGAGAATGTCAGAGCTAGAAATGGAATTACTTCATAATTTAGCAATAGATTTTAATCAAGATCTACATGTTGTTAATAATCAAAATATCGCCCCATTATTTGAAGAGCGCATTATGCCATTTAGTATCCATTTAGAAAAAACTCGGGGTTCTATCCCTTACAATTTGAAAGGGCCAGCGTTATTACCAGAGGATACGTTTAATGTGTTATGTGAAGTAATAGAGCAAAGTAATCGCGTGTTATCAACGATTATTCCCGGTCTGACTATAAAAATTAATGAAATTACAAAACAAACTATGGATAATGGAGAAAAAGGAATCCGTTTTGAATTTTTATCACAGCGAGGGGATCGAGAATTACCACTACGGACAGAGTCAGAAGGAATATTGAAAATTATTTCCGTACTCAGTGTGCTCATTGCCGTTTATAATAACCCAAATGCTTGTGTAGTGATTGATGAATTAGATTCTGGTGTTTTTGAATATTTATTAGGCGAGTTGTTAACAGTGATTGATGAGGACGGAAAAGGCCAACTTATTTTTACGTCTCATAATTTACGCGTGTTAGAGGTGCTTGCTATTAAAAACTTATGGTTTACGACAACGAATGAGGAACGTCGTTATATGCAGCTAAAGGGTATTAAAGAGGTAAATAATGCTCGGGATGTTTATTTACGTGCAATTCAGTTGGGCGGACAAGATGAAGAGGTTTATAAAGAAACGAAGATATTTAAAATTAAACGTGCCTTTAGAAAAGCAGGTGTCCAGCGTGACTAAAAAGGTTCTTTTAATCATTGTAGAGGGGCAGACAGAGCAAATTGTTTTAGAGGATTATCTAGATGAACATTTTGCAAATTCTACGATTCGCTTCGATGTACAACGGGAGGATATTTTAACGAAGTGGGATGCTAATAAACGGATACCTAATATTAAAAATAGTGTTACGAGAGTGATTCAGAACTATTTGCAGAAGTATAAGTTTTTAGCGAAGGATTTAACAGCTGTCGTTCATATTACTGATGCAGACGGTTGTTTTATTGCCCCTGAGTTTGTCAAGGTAAAGGAAGATATTGAGCAAAAACTATACTATACAGAAGATGCAATATTGGTGAAATCTGAGAAGCGTAAGGAGCAAATCGAGCAACGCAATGAAATGAAGGCGAATAATGCCAAAATCCTTGCGGCGAATGATCATTTTAGCATTCAGCGATTAAGAATACCGTACCAGCTATTTTATTTTTCTACCAACTTAGAGCATGTACTATGGAATGAGCGTAATGAAGTAGCAACGGAAAAGGTGCAAAAGGCTGATGAATTTATGGATAATTTATCAAGTTCCATAGAAGAATTTTTAAAAGACTATCTTCCAGTTAACTCAGAGCTTCCGTATAAAGAAAAAATGAAAATGAGCTGGTCATTTTTAATGGAGGGCTGTAATTCGTTACAGCGCGGAACGAATGTACCATTATTATTTGAAATGATTAAATCGGATGTACAATAGAGTGTAACTTTATCAGTGGGGGCCACATCTCCCGCTGATTTTTCAGTTCTCACCAAAAAAGCTTTAACGGGCAGTTAATGTCTATGCCCTCCATTAATCGTTGGAGGGCATTTTATTGTGTAGAAGACAAAATATAACATAGGGCAACATGCCAGAAGATACATGCTAAATGAAATGAGTGATTGTAGAGGAGACTGGACGTTCCCAGGAAAGTGTCCTTACGGGAATAACTTCGTTAATTCCTCCACAATGACACTACGCATATCAATAGTAGAATGGCTTGCCTCTGGATTGACACTACAACATGTGCAACATTTACAACGAGGTAAACAATGAAAAGTACGCAGTTGTGAAGATAATTGGGAAAAGTGTAACAAATAATTAGTTGCGACGACTTATTTGTAAGTGTAGAAAGTGGGGTGAAGTTTTGCATCAAGATATATTTATAATTGAACATTTGTACGATTGTTATCATCGTGATGTGTATCATTTTGCGCTTTATTATACAAATAGCAAACAAGAGGCAGAGGATATTACGCAAGAAACATTTTTTAAAGTGATGAAGCAGTTACATTATCGAGCGTGTCATAAATTCTATAAAGAAATTAATGAAAAAAAGATTCATTCGCTGTAACAGGCGATGGATCTTTTTTTGTTTTGGTGAATTTGTGCTTACTGAGAAATGACATCTTTTCCCTTCCTAATTCATAAACTTTATAGGTGTGATTTTATCAAGCTAGAAGGAGGCACTGCCATTCAAATACATGTTGTACGGGCAGGGGAGTCCATATGGGGTATTTCGCAGGCGTATGGGACAACAGTTCAAAGTATTGTAGATGCCAATCAAATTCCTGAACCAAATCGATTAGTTGTAGGGCAAGCTCTTGTAATACCGATTGTCGGAAATTTTTATTATGTGCAGTCAGGAGATAGTTTATATTCAATCGGCCAACGCTTTGGCATTAATTATTTAACACTTGCTCAAGTCAACAATATTAGTCCGAGTCAGCCTTTATCGATTGGTATGCGACTTTATATTCCACCTCAACCAAAAACAAGAGCTGAAACATTGGCATATTTAGAGCCGAGAGGGACATTCGTTAGTGAGGCATTATTGAGCCAAGCGAGGGAAGCGGGTCCATTTTTAACGTATCTTGCTTTATTTAGCTACGAGGCAAGGCGAGATGGAACGCTTAAGAGTCCTCCGAGTCAAGGTGTGACGCAAATTTCTAATGATACAGGAGCTTCTCTAGCGATGGTTGTCTCAAACCTAGAGAATTTTAGTTTTAGCGGTGATTTAGCGAGAGATATTTTTCAAAGTACAGCAGTACAGGATTTGCTCTTTAATAATATTCTTGAAGAGGCAAAGCGTTTAGGAAACGTTAAAGATATTCATTTCGATTTTGAGAATTTGCCGGGTGATCAACGAGAAGCGTATAACAATTTTTTAAGGAGAGCGGTGAGTCGATTCCATCCACAGGGGTATACCGTATCGACAGCGCTAGCTCCAAAAACAAGTGCAAGTGAGCGAGGTCCATGGACGGAGGGACATGATTATAAAGCACATGGAGAAATAGTGGATTTTGTTATGTTAATGACTTATGAATGGGGGTATTCTGCAGGACCGCCTATGGCAGTATCGCCACTTCCAGAGGTAGAAGCGGTTGTTAAATATGCAGTTAGTGAGATACCACGGAACAAAATTATACTTGGACAGAATTTATATGGGTATAACTGGACACTGCCTTTTGTACAGGGGGGCCCGAATGCAGAAGCAATTAGTCCACAAAGAGCAATTGAGATTGCTAAAAAATATAATGCTGCTATTCAGTTTGATTTGAGATCTCAAGCTCCGTTCTTTGAATACTATGATGAGCAAGGTAGAGCACATGTGGTGTGGTTTGAGGATGCAAGATCCATTCAAGCAAAGTTCAATTTAATCAAACAGTACAATCTTAGAGGAGTAGGCTATTGGAAGTTAGGTCTACCATTCCCGCAAAACTGGTTATTGATTGGGTCAAATTTCGATGTAGTAAAGAAGTGAGAATCTTAAGGAGCAAATACTTCGCCTCGGTTGCTGTCGCTCCGTGAGTAACTGATTTTGCTGCAAAAAATTTCATTCTTCTTTCTGATAAATATTGATAATTCAGAAATCTTATTTCCGTTTCTGGAAATATATATTACAATGATTGTAAATGATATTTTAGGAGGTATATTTTAGTGAAATTTAAAAAGTTAGGTATCATACTAACGTCTACTGCATTTTCAGTGAGTGTACTTTCGCCAATGGCACAAGCTTCAGCAAATGTAAAAGAATCGCAAGAGAGAGTTGCAATCCAAGTTGCTTCAACAGAAACAAAAGTTAAAAAAAGTGTCCTAATTAAGCAATTGAATACATTATTCCCTGACAAGTTCAAATTTGTAACAGAGAAAGATTTCTCAATGGGGGAAACACATTACTTTAATGATGACAAAACGATACGCTATGACTTAAGCTTCCACAAGACAATCAATGGCAAAGACGTTTATGGTGACTTTACTTTTAAAGGCGAAGATTTAGAATTAGAATATTTCAACTATCAACCTGCCAATATAGCGGATGCATTGTATCCGGTGAAGTATTCAGAGGCTGAGGCAAAAAAAATTGCTCAAGACTTCTTAAAGAAATTGCCGAATACTGCGAATTACAAGCTTCGTGAAGACAATTGGTATGATGATTTTGGTTTTAGTTTTAGTAGACCACTATCTGAGCCAATTACGTATTCATTCGCTTATTCGCCAACACATAATGGTGTACCACTTAGTAATGAGTATCTCAATATTACAGTTTTAGCGAATGGTGAAGTTACAAATATGTATCGTAATACTGAGGCAACTAGTAAGGCAACATTTGATAATTTAGATCAGAAAAAGAATGAATCAGATGTACTTACACAGGTTCGTGAAAATTTATCAGTAGATTTACGCTATATGGTTGACTATAACTACCAAACAGGTGAATCTATTGCGAAGCTTGTGTATATGCCGCCTACAAGCTTCACTGGTGTACACGCATTAAATGGGCAGTGGCATACAATGAATGGTTTCTCTTCTCAAGTGCCGACAACAAAAGGTGTAGAAAAGCTGGTAGCGCAACCACTAGAACCTAGAAAGAAGGGTATTACATTAGCAGAAGTTGAAGAGTTAGCTAAGTCTTTATTAAAAGTTGATTCAGACAAAGCAAAGCTACGAATTGATTCGGTTGATGAAAGAGAAAACGAAAATGGTGAGACAATTTATACAGTAAGTTATATGTATGATCTTGGAAATCACGGAACGGGTTCGTCATTTGAAGTGAACAAGGCAACAGGTGAGATCATAAACTACTGGGATATACGTAGTGAATTCATGGAGCAGGACAATAAAGTAGAACCAATTTCAAAAGATGCTGCGTTAGCAAAGGCGATTGACTACTTAAAAGAGTGGGCTCCGTCATATCTTCATGACTATTCAAAACCAATTGAAGATATAGTATATAACAAAGACAGCAAACAGTATTACTTCTCCTTCCCACGTATTGTCAATGACATTGCCGTAGTAGGGGATGAAATATCTGTTGGTATTGGTGCAGATGGGAAACTAAGTTCTTTAGGCGTTAGTAATCACAAGATTGATAATTGGCCATCTGTAAACAAAGCTATTCCTGCTGATAAAGCAAAAGCAACGTTCGATAAGGGGCTGAAATTGGAGCTTCAGTATGCAAAACAGGATGGAGAGGATAATCATCATTATGATTTAGTATACTCTCCAGTTTATAATGGAAGTATGTTCAATGGGATTGATGCAACAACTGGTAAATGGCTTCAAAATGTTGAGAATGCCAAAGAAAAACCAGCTATTTCACATCCAAAAGCTGGAGGAGAATTAACTTATTTACTACACCAAAATGTATTAGAGGTTAAAGACCCAGCAAACTTTAATGCTGATACAGCTGTAAACAAGGGAGAAGCTTTGAAAATTTTAGTTAAATCATTAACATACGGATATGATGATTTTGGTCCGTATGGAAGAGACGATGAGAAGCAATCCTTTAAAAATATTGACAAAAAGCATCCATTATACGGAATCGTTGAACAAGCTGTAAGAATGGATATTATACAGCCGGCGGATAAATTTGCTGTAGATGCAGTATTGACTCGTCAAGAGCTTGCAGAATGGTTAATACGCGTACTAAATTTAGAGAATGCTGCTAAGCATAGTGACATTTACAAATTAAACTTTGCTGATGCAAGCTCAATTAAACCGGCATACGCAGGTTATATTGCTTTAGCAAGTGCGATGGGCCTTATTGATGGACAGGAAAATAAATTCAATGCTACTGGGAAAGTGACGTATGCAGATTTGGCAATATCTACAGTTCGTCTAGCAAAGGCTATTCATGAGGAAAACAACGGCCGCCAATACTACTATTAATCAATAATCGATACATGAAGGGGCATCTCCTAATTTTAGGGGATGCTCTTTTTGCGAGAGATTACAGTAAAACAAAAGGATTGTCGATTAGCAGTTTATATGTTATTATTATCTCGAATTAAAGATAAATGAATTCGAAGTAAATGAAAAGAGGGAGTCGTGTGAAGGAAAATAATCGTAATTTAAAAGCTTTTACGGTCTTGTTCCGGGCATATCAAACGATTCAGGATGCAACTAAGAGAGATTTACTCCAATACGATTTAAATCAAACCGAGTTTTCTGTACTTGAGTTTTTATATCATCACGGTGAGCAACCAATTCAAGTGATTGGAAAGAAAATTTTAATTGCAAGCAGTAGTATTACGTATGTTATTGATAAGCTCGAACAAAAAAGTTTTGTGTATCGACGTGCTTGCCCAAAGGATCGTCGTGTCACATATGTTTTATTAACATATGAAGGACAAGTGTTGATGGAAGAAATATTTCCAAAGCATGGACAAAAAATTAATGAGATTTTTGAAGTGTTAAATCAACAGGAGATGGACACAATGATCCTGTCTTTAAAAAAGGTTGGTTTAAACGCAGTTGAAAAATAAAAAAATTTACGCATATATCTCGAAATCGAGATAAATAGGAGGAACATAAAATGAATCGTTTAAAAGGAATTCACCACGTAACTGCTATTACAAGTAGTGCAGAAGAGAATTATAAATTCTTTACGTATGTGTTAGGGATGCGATTAGTGAAAAAAACAGTTAATCAGGATGATATCCAAACATATCATTTATTTTTTGCAGATGATAAAGGTAGTGCTGGTACTGATATGACATTTTTCGATTTCCCAAACATCCCAAAAGGTGTGCATGGAACAAATGAAATTTCCAAAACTTCATTCCGTGTACCTACAGATGCGGCATTGGATTATTGGGTAAAACGTTTTAATCGATTAAATGTTAAACATACAGGTATACAAGAGCAGTTTGGCAAGAAAACATTGTCATTCGTTGATTTTGATGATCAGCAATATCAACTTATTTCTGATGAAAACAATACAGGCGTTGAATCAGGCACTCCATGGCAAGATGGACCGATTCCTCTTGAATATGCAATTACAGGCTTAGGTCCAGTTTTCATAAGAGTTGCTAATTTTAAATATTTCAAAGAAATGCTAGAAAAAGTGATGCTCTTTACTGAAATTGCGGAGGAAGGGGAGTTCCATTTATTTGAGGTTGGTGAAGGCGGAAACGGTGCACAAATCATTGTAGAGTATAACGCAGTTTTACCTGTAGCTCGTCAAGGCTTCGGTACAGTACATCATGCGGCATTCCGCGTAGAGGATCGAGCTGTATTAGATGAATGGACTGAGCGATTTGAAAGCTTTGGCTTCCATACTTCGGGTTATGTAAACCGTCACTTCTTTGAATCTCTTTATGCGCGAGTTGCACCACAAATTTTATTTGAGCTAGCTACTGATGGCCCAGGATTTATGGGGGATGAGCCTTATGAAACATTGGGTGAAAAATTATCGTTGCCACCGTTTTTAGAACCAAAGCGTGCACAAATTGAAGAGCTTGTTCGTCCTATTGACACTGTAAGAAGTACAATCACGTTCGATAAAGAATAAGAGTAATACTTTTCATTCCATTCAGTAGAGAAACATAAGCCTCGCTGAATGGAAATTACATAGTTTTAAAAGAAAATGATTGGAGGTCAGTTGGATGGAATTTGCAAAGGTAATAGATAAGCGTCGTTCTGCGAATAATTTTATAGAAGGCATTAAGATGAGCGAAGAAGATATACGTCCCATTTTGGAGGATGTTAAACTTGCTCCATCTGCCTTTAATTTACAGCATGCCAATTACATCGTTGTCTTAAATGAAGAAATAAAAGAAAAAGTAAGAGAAGCAGCATACGGGCAATATAAAGTGCACTCAGCTTCGGCGGTTATACTAGTTTTAGGAGATAAAGAAGCCTATAAAAAGACGGCTAACCTTAGTCAAGGGATGGTGGACTTAGGCATTATTAATGCTTGTGAGTTAGAAAATCTTGTTGAAGAAAATACAAAATTTTATGATGAGCGCGGCGAGGTGTTTAAGAAAGAGGAAGCCATTCGTAACGCTTCACTTTCAGCTATGTTATTTATGTTAGCAGCCAAAAATCGTGGATGGGATACATGTCCAATGATCGGCTTTGATCAGCAACAAATGAGAGCCCTTTTTAATGTCCCAGAAACACATGAAATAGCACTAATGATTACTATCGGTAAAGAAAAAGAAAGTAGTCGCCGCTTGCGTGGTTATCGTAAACCAGTTGAGGAATTTGCAACCTATTATTAGGTTGGTATAAAATAAAAGTGCTTTACAAAAAATAAATTTAATGCATATTTAGGAGGAAATATTGTGAAAGTAGTAGCAATCGTAGGTAGTATCCGAAATGAATCTTATAATTTGCAATTAGCGAAATTTATTCAAAAGCGTTACGCGGAGAAATTTGATCTTGAAGTGTTAAGCTTAAAAGACCTACCAATGTATAATCAAGATATCGAAAATGAAGCACCGCAAACTGTATTAGATTTTAAAGCAAAAGTAAAAGAGGCAAATGCAGTTCTTTGGTTGACTCCAGAATATAATGGTACAGTGCCGGGTGTTATGGTTAACGCCATCGATTGGTTATCTCGCGTTGATAAAGTAATGATTGGCAAGCCATCATTCATGATGGGCGCATCAATGGGTAACTTAGGTACTGTTAAAGCACAATTACACTTACGAGATATTTTATTCTCGCCTGGGGTAAATTCACCATTACTTAGTGGTAATGATGTTTATATTGGCGCAGTACACACTAAGTTTGATGCTGAAGGCAATTTAACAGATGAGGGTACTATCAAATTCCTAGATGAAGTCATTGATAACTTCTTAAACTGGATGAAAACATACGTTTAAAAATAAAAAACTGGGATCATCACCAAAACGTGTGGTTGATTTCCGTTTCACCAACGCTGATCCCCGAGGAGTCGCCCAGTCTCCACTACAATCAACAAGTTGCATAGTAAACGTTTTAACAAAAGTCATCCACAACTTTTAGTGATGAACCAAAAACTGTCCAATTAAGTATGCTATATACTTTTGGACAGTTTTTTTATCTCTTTATTTAATTGGAATTATTTTCAAAACCTTTTGAAGACGGTATGCAAAAATACCCGCGAATATAGCTAAAATAATATCCTTTGGCAAAGGAGGCATCATCCAAAGCCATGCTATTTTATAAGTGAAAGCATCGGGCGCACTAGCCCATAGCTTATAGGCAAAGTACATCCAATTTGTCCCTAGTAAATAATTAATAGCAGTTGCAACTAATGCGGCAACTACATAGCTTTTCTTTGTCCCACTGCGTTCTACAATAAGCCCTGCGACAAATGCAGCTAATATAAAAGATACAATGAAACCAAATGTAGGACTTAAAATTTGTCCAAAGCCTCCGCTGAAACGTGCAAATACAGGTGCACCTGCTAAACCGATGCACATATATACAGTACAAGCGAGTGCCCCTTTTCTACTACCGAGAATAAGTCCCGCTAAAATAGCGAAAAATGTTTGCAATGTGATCGGTACTCCGCCAACAACCATGAAAGGTACAATGGACGTAATATTAGCTCCTATCATCATTAATGTTGAAAATAGTCCAATGTATGCAATATCTACTGTTCTTAATTTTTGATGTGTATGTTCCACAACCGTTGTCATTATTTCACCCCTAAAAAGTAATGTTGATAATAATAGTGTAAAAAAATTAAGGTTTTGTGTCAACTTGATTATTATTCTTGGTTAACGCAAAGGTGTTTCTTAACTTGATAAATGATTGATAGTATAGACTAACTATTGAAATATATGATAGAATTGTCATAATTTTAAATCATTCGATGCTAATGGTGTGACATCTTGTACAATGTGTCACTTAAAAGGGAAATCGGTGCAAATCCGACGCTGTCCCGCAACTGTAACGAGGAGTTCTATGATGATTTAGCCACTGTTCTAGAATGGGAAGGCAATCATAGGTACATTGATTCGAAGCCAGGAGACCTGCCATTTAGTTATTCCTGTAATGCCCACGAGGATGAAAGCGATTACGGACAATAGTAGAAAAAATCTAACTTTGTTTAATCAATCTAACTTTTTTTAATCTAGGGTATTTCCATGCGCATTTGTATGGAATACCCTTTTTTCTTTCATTTATCTTCGCTCTGCTAATGTTAGCAAAGCGTCAGCTACAATTACGACTAGGTGAAATTGATGTTAATGATTAGGAGTTAATAAACAGATGAATAGAAAATTTATGTTACTTTCAATGACCCTTCTTCTAGTACTTATAATTTCAATGACATTTGCGATTATGGTTGGATCGGTTTCCGTTACGCCACTTTATGTATGGAAGGTTATCCTTTCTAAAATCCCTATTATACAAAGTTCAATCGAACAAGATTGGAGTCGCTCACAGGAAATTATCATTTGGCAAATAAGGGCTCCGCGTGTATTACTCGCTGCTATCGTCGGAGCAGGCTTGGCAATTGCAGGAGCAGCTATTCAGGCACTCGTTCGTAATTCAATTGCAGAACCATACATTTTGGGGATTTCTTCTGGAGCGACGGTTGGTGCCACAGCTGTCATCATTTTAGGTGCCTTTTCATTTCTGGGCGTTTATGCTCTTTCCGTATCGGCTTTTTTAGGTTCTCTCACAGCAATGGGGTTAGTTTTCTTCTTATCACATGTTGGCGGTAGAGTGTCCGTCTTTCGACTTTTACTTTCAGGGATGGCGGTGTCATTTATTTTATCTGCTATTTCAAATTTTATCTTAATGCTGTCTAAGCAAGAGGGTGGAATGAAGGCAGTCATGTTTTGGATGCTAGGAAGCCTAGCAGGTGCGAAATGGAGTATTCTTGTAATTCCTGCAGTCATTTTTATTGTAGTATTTGCCTTGTTATGGCTCCACTATCGCAACTTAAATTTATTACTCCTTGGAGAAGAAGCAGCAGTTACATTAGGGGTTAATTTACAACAAGTTCGAATACAGCTTATTTTATTAGTATCATTATTAACGGGTGTGCTTGTTGCTGTAAGTGGATCAATCGGATTTGTTGGTTTAATTATTCCACATATAGTACGACTAATTGTAGGTTCAAATCATAAATATGTCATACCGATTAGCGCATTATTAGGGGGGATTTTCTTAGTTTGGGCAGATGCACTTGCTCGAATATTAATTGCCCCTGAGGAAATGCCGATAGGGATTATCACGGCTTTTTGCGGAGGTCCATTTTTCATTTGGCTGCTACGTCGTAACAATTATTCTTTCGGTGAAGGAGATTAAACATATGACATTAGAAGCGAAACAAATATCATTCTCCATCTCTGATGAACGCATATTACATGAAGTAAGTGTTCAAATAAAGGACAGGCAATTTGTTGGGCTAATCGGTCCTAATGGTAGTGGAAAGTCAACGCTATTAAAGAATATGTATCGTTTAGTAAAACCAGAAAGTGGAACAGTATTATTAAATGGACAGGATATTCTAAAGCAATCGAGTAAAAGCATAGCTAAAAATTTAGCGGTTGTGAGTCAAGAAACACCGGTCTTATTCGATTTTACAGTGCAAGATTTAGTGAGTATGGGGAGAACACCCCATAAAAAACTATTGGAGTTTGATCAAGAACATGATTTTCAAATTGTCAAAGATGCACTGAAGCAAACAGGTATCGCTCATTTAGAGAAACGTAGCTATAGCTCTCTATCAGGTGGAGAAAAAAAGCGTGTGATGGTTGCCCGTGCCCTTGCTCAGCAAGCACAGGTGCTTATTTTAGATGAGCCAACAAATCATCTAGATATTCAGCATCAATTGCAGCTCATGGATCTAATCCAAACCTTACATTTAACAGTTGTTGCTGCAATCCACGATTTAAATATTGCAGCTATGTATTGTGATCAAATTTATGTTTTGCAGCAAGGCCGAATTGTTTGTTTTGGCACACCAGAAGAAGTACTTACACCGGCATTATTAAAAGATGTATTTGGGGTTTATGCCGATATTCAAACACATCCACTGACAGGTAAGCCATATTTAACGTATATCCCAGAGCAATTCACGAAGGAAGCTAAATGATTGATACATATTGCTATGGAGAGGTTTGAAAGTAAAAATGTATATAGAAAAGTGAAAAATTGTTGCTGACGTTTCGCTCTCGCATAGATAAACAATGATGAGGTTTCTTTTTTCTCTATAAATTGTGGTTGATTGGAATGGAGACTGGGCGACTTCTCGGTGATCAGCAATAGAGGAACGGAGGATAAAAGCATCACATCCTGTGATAACGCCTCCGTGACCAACATCGTGTTGGCCCGAGAACCTGGAGCGAGCAAATAGGGGAACGAAGGCTAAGAGCATCACGTCCTGTGATAACGCCTTCGTGACCAACATCCTGTCGCTGCCGCTACGTTACACTACGCTTACGCACAGAAACCATTTGTTGCCCCAAGCGGCTCAGCGGACGCCCCCAGGAAGCTTTGCTCTGTGCGAAAGCGTAGTGTTAACGTAGCGGCAACAACAAAGCGCCCAGTTGGAACGGAAATCAACTCCTCGCTTTGCCAAAGGGCCATAAGCTTTAGGACGCATTTACTTTACTTAGAACTGAAGTCAAATTAAGATACTGCTTTTAAGCCTGCTACACCAATGATAATGGCGATGATACTAATAATTCGAGTCAGGTTTTTAGATTCACCGAAGAATAGTATATTCACGAGTACAGCGCCAACAGTACCAATCCCAATCCAAACTACATAAGCGATGCTTAACTGTAAATAGTTAAAGGAAGCATATAAAAGTGCAAAGGACATACCAAAGCCGCCTACATATATGAATAAATTACGTATAGTTTTGTTCTGACTATAAAAGCGTAAACCTACAACACCGATAATTTCGGAAATTGCGGCTAATAAAACAAGTAACCAGCCCATTATGCAGTAGCTCCTTTCTTTTCATCATGATCTTTTGAAAGGTTATCAGCTAAATTAAGACCAATAACTCCCAATACTAAAATAAACATGAAAATTCCTTTAATCGTATTAAACTCACCATCGAAAATAAAAATGTCCATTAATGTAGTACCAATCGCACCGACCCCTGCAAAAGTCGCATAAACTGTGCCTGTAGGTAGGTTTTCACAAGCTTTCGATAAGAAATGAAAATCCAACGCAATTAAGGACACAATAAAAATCCAATGCCACCAAGCACCGGCAACATTAAAACCAAATATCCAAAACAATTCAAACAAACTAGTTAATCCAACATAAATCCAATCTTTTTGCATAGTTAAAATCCTTTCATTTATCCCTGTTCATGACTGACATTCAGTCATTTTTAGTGTAAAAGAGAACGCCACTTAGGCGTGACGTAAACCGAGTGCATGATGTAAAAAGTCGAGGAGCTCAAGCTTTTGAAGTCTAATTGTTTCTTCTTCACTGTCATCATACAAATAAATTTGTTCAGCAGCAGATTCTACTAGACCGATGATAAGTTTAGAAGAACGTGTAGTATTTAGAGATTCACGTATCGTTCCTTCTTGTTGAGCTTCGTATAAGAAATTATTCATCCATTCGTAATAGGGAGCGTATATATTTTCCCATTCTTTCATATGCTCGGTTTGTGTAATACCTGCATAGATAAGTGCAAATACATCTCGATATTCCTCTGTTAGTGAAAAAACAATATCTACTAATTTTTCAAGCCGCTTTGCATAAGGCTCCTGTGTTGAAATACCATCGTTTATAGCAGCAATAATTTTCTCAACCATAACTTTTGCAATGGCTGGCATAACTGAAAGCCGTGATGGGAAATAAAGATAAAATGTCCCTTGCGCAATACCTGCAGCTTTTACGATATCTGAAACCTTAGTCTTTTCAATTCCTTTTTCACGAAAAACTTCAATTGCAGCTTGAATAATTTTCTCTTCTTTTGACATGAAATCCCTCGCTTTTAGCCTGCTTATTTATTATGTTACAAAATAGCTGAAATAAAGTCAACAAAAATGACTGACAGTCAGTCATTTTTTCTGTGTATATATGTTTCTTATTTAGGGAACTTTATTCGTGAAAGGATTTGATGAAAATGGAAGAGATAAAAATTGCGCAACTAAATCAGCAACAGCTTGAAAGAATTAATGAGCTAGAAAAGAACATTGGGGTGACCCTAGTAGCCTATGATTCTTCAACAATGCCATCACAGGGCTCGGGTGCTTTTGATAATAGCACTCATAGCAATCATCCATCATAATTACGAATAAAATGCCTTGCAGCAATGTGAGGTTTTTTTATTTCACTTAAAGTTTATAGGGGGTACAATGATGCAGGATTTCTATGCAGATTTACATATTCATATTGGACGCACTTCAAGTGGACGAGCTGTTAAAATAACTGGCAGTAAAACGTTAACATTAGCGAGAATTTTAGAGATTTCAAGCGCAAAAAAGGGACTAGAGATTATAGGGATTATTGATTGTCATTCACCGGAAGTAATGGATGAAATGGCAAAGATGATAGAACATGGTGAACTGAAGGAGCTGGAACAGGGAGGACTTCGTTTTCAAGAAACTACACTTATTCCAGGTTCTGAAATTGAGATTTATGATCAGCATTGTCTTGGACCCATCCATGTGCTTGCTTATTTTCCAACACTTTCGCTTATGAGGGAATTTTCAAACTGGATGTCTAATCATATGAAAAATATCCATTTAAGCTCTCAGCGAATTTATTGTGATGGGCGAACATTGCAGGGAAAGGTTCATGAATTAGGAGGTCTTTTTATTCCTGCCCATGTCTTTACACCATTTAAAAGTTTGTTCGGTAAAGGTGTAAATCGTAGTTTAACAGAAGTTTTTGACCCTCAGCTTATAGATGCGATAGAGCTTGGGTTAAGCTCCGATACTGATATGGTGAGTAACATAAGGGAGCTGCAGTCATATACATTTGTCAGCAATTCTGATGCACACTCACTTGGGAAAATAGCACGTGAGTATCAAAAATTGAGACTATCTAATGCAAATTTTACAGAATTAAAGATGGCGCTTCATGAGCAAAAAGGTCGAGCAGTAACAGCCAATTATGGCTTAAATCCTTTGCTTGGAAAATATCATCAAACCGTCTGTGCAAAATGTGGTGAACAGCTCAGCAATTCGGCAACGCTTTGTACAAACTGTGATAACCCTCAAATTATAAAAGGGGTTGCAACACGTATAAAGGAGCTTTCAGAGCAAGTCACTGATAAACGTGCACGACCACCATATATTCACCAAGTACCACTAGACTTTATTCCAGGATTAGGGCCGAAAATGATGGAACGATTAGTACAAGCATTTGGTACAGAGATAAACATCTTGCATCGAGTTACGCTAGAACAACTCGAACAAATCGTACCACATAAAATTGCCAAGATGATTGATTTAGCAAGAACGGGGCAATTGGCAATCGAAGTTGGTGGTGGCGGCATTTATGGGAAGGTTCAGTTGGAATAAAAAAAGGGTTCATCACTTTCCGTTCCTACTGGGCGCAGTTCACTGATCTATAAGGAGTCGCCTAGCAGGAACGAAAATCGACTATATACATGGCGTACATTTTAACAAATGTCATCACAACTTTTGGTGATGAACACTAAAAAAACAATTACGCTTTTTGACCCCATTCCTATCTCCTATATATTAAAATAGTAATTAGTAAAAATTGGAGGAGTGAGGGTGTGCAATTATCAAAGAAATTTCGGTTTTTAGCGGCTAGCATTCTGGCATGTCAATTAGTAGTACCAATAGGTGTAAATGCTGAGGAACAAAGAGACTACATAGCGCCAAGTTGGGTAGTTCAAGCAGATTATGTAGCACTTGGTGATTCCTTAGCACATGGTATGAATGAGGTTGGTATGATCGGGTTAGGTTACACGGATTTTGTTGCACAAGCTTTACATCAAGATGGGTTAATTACTTCTTATAATAAGGGATTTGCCAATTCAGGCTATACAACGAAAGATGTATTAGCGGATATACAAAATAATGTGGAAAAGTCAGTGGTAGGATTCGGCTATCAAAGCGAGAAGGTAAAGGTTCGCACATCTATTAAAGAGGCTGAAATTATTACACTAACCGTTGGTGCCAATGATTTAATACCGATTTTAGAAGAGTCTCAGACAACAGGCATTAATGCAGCAATGATGCTAAAAGCTTCCCAGGGAGCAATAAAAAATATAGCTGCTATTTTAGAAGAAGTTAAGAAGCTTAATCCGAATGCTCAAATTTATGTGATGGGCTATTATAATTCTTTTCCGTACTATAGTGAGGATGTACAGCAGCAATTTAAAGTGCTATTAAAAGTCATGAATGCAACGATAAAAACAACTGCTGAAAAAGCGGGTGCTGTTTTTGTACCGACATACGATATTGTAGCAAAAGATGTTCCAAGCTATTTACCAAATCCTGAAAATATTCATTTAAGTGAAGCAGGCTATTTAGCAGTTGCGAATGAGGCGTTTTTACCAGCGATTAAAACAAGTACGTTATGGGATGTATCAAAAAAGGTCCAAGCAAACATGATGGATAGTACAACTGTAAAAATAAGCTGGCAGGAAGCAAAGGATAATGTAGGTGTTACTAGTTACAACGTATATGTGAACGGTAAGCTAACATTTACACTAGATGCTGCAATAACCACTATAACTTTGGATAATTTAAAAGCGAATACAGCATATACGGTAGCTGTTAAAGCGGTTGATGCGGCAGGGAATGAAAGTGTTCAAAGTCCAACAGTTACTTTTACTACAGGAAGAACTTTAAGCTTTACTGATATAGAAAATAATTGGGCAAAGGAGTTTATATTGAAGGCAGCTGAAACAGGTATTATGAACGGTTATCCAGATGGTACGTTTAGACCTGAGCAAAATGTTACTCGCGCACAGGCCGCTACGATGCTTGTTAGAAGTCTCGGTTTAACGACGAAGGAACAGGCACCATTTACAGACATCGCAAGCTATGATGCCGGGACGCAAGCAGAAATTGCAGCAGCTTATGCATATGGGCTCATTAAGGGTACCGATGGGAAGTTTAACCCAGGATTGCCGGTTACTCGCGCTCAATTAGCGGTTATGATAAATCGTGCTTACGAATATCAACAAAAGCAACCGTATGCTGTGAAAGGAAAAGCACCATTCTCTGATATTGCCTCTTATGATGCAGAAACAAAACATGCAATAACAATGTTGTATGAACAAGGCATTATTATAGGTAGTGAAGGAAAATATTCACCAGGGGCTATGACAAAGCGTAGCCATGCAGCAAAAATATTTGTGAATTTTAATAGTTTATTAAAAAAGTGAAATAATCAAGGTAGAGGCTCTGAATAAAAACCTCTACCTATAGATGTTTACATATGTTATTTTTATTGAATGGATATCTAGTACAATTTAGGTGCTCATCATCAAAAATTGGTATGACATTTATTGGAAAGCATGCAATATGGATAAGTTGATGATGAGCCAATTTAGAATTGTAATAATGCTGAAGTGAAAATGGATCAAAGGAGAATGCGATGCTGTCATTTATTTTATCTGCCAAAAGATTGTTAGTAGGCATGTGGAAGTCATTCAAGCGTCCACAGTTTCTATCTTTGTTTACAACATTATTTTTTATCATTCTTTCAGGGACAATGTTTTATAAAGGAACGGAAGGATGGTATTGGATTGATGCTATGTATTTTGCAGTAGTGAGTTTAATTCCAACCGGTGTTGAGACGGGATTGTATCCTACTAGTAATTTTTCAAAGATATTTACGATGATTTATTTAATCGTTGGAACAGGCGTCATGTTTATTACGCTATTAATGCTCGGCAGATCAATAGTCGATTTTACAATAGAGGAAGAAAAGAAAGAACAAGCAATAAAACGTCTGAAAAAATAACAAAGCAGTTCAATAAATCTTATAGATTTATTGAACTGCTATTCTTTACTTATTTACGATAGTCTAGCAATGATGCCTTCTTCATCGTCTAAGACTAGTTCGATTCCTGTTGAAAATGGATCACCATGTAGGACGTCTTTAATCCATACACGTAGCGCGCCAATCATTGCTGATGTATTGAACATCTCGACTTGACCATTCGTTTCAACTTCTGCACCGAAGCCTGCGTCATCATCGTATGTTAGTTCTACTAGTACATCCTCAGGGCGAATGTTTTTATAGTAAGCCTGAGATAAGCAAATTGCATTAATAATATCTTGCTCATTAATTATTTGTGCCATTGTGCTTCCTCTTTACGCTTTTTATCTTTAAACATATTAACAATTTTTACAACTAGCATTATGATAACCATGATGGCTGCAACGTTAATTAATAAGCCTAAAATATTACCAAGCATACCCATACCACTGAAAAGACTTCCGAATAATAAGCCAGCTAAGCCACCAAGCATTAAGCCTTTCATAAGACCGCCTGAGAAGAAGCCGCCTTTCTTAGCTGTAGAATCCGTTTTGTTTGTGCTTTTATTTGTTGTTGCATTATTTTGATCTTTAGATTTATCCTGAGATTTTTGGATATTTGAGCTATTGTTATTATTATTGTTTGAGAAGCCTTTTTTACCTGACTTATAGGATTTAGCTTCTGCAGTTGGTGTATCTGAGATGAACAATGTTGCACCTACAGATGCAAACATAAGTGTCGCTACAAAAAGAGCGGCAAGAATTTTTTTCATTACTGACATTCCTCCAATATAATTTTTAGTTTTGTCATAAACTAATCTAATAGTAATTTTACATGAACCATCTCGAAAAATAAAATAAACGCTTTCATCAATTTAGGTATATGCACAAATTTGAACAAGTAGTGACAGTGCTAATTCAAATGTTGGACATGCATTACTTATATTGTTAATTGTAGTGGAGGTAGGACGTCCGCCTCTAGTAGGAACGGAAATCAACTCCGAGTTAAGAGGATAAGCCTTAAAAAGAGTATATGGAAAGGAAGGAGTGAAACGATGATTTCAACATTATTACTATTAACTTTAATTTTTTTGATTTTTTATATAACGGAAAAAAGACGTTTTTTCAATGCAGTAGTTCTAGGTCTTTTAGGGTTGTTTATTTTAAGCACAATACTTAGTCATCCTGTTTTTCTCCCGAATGAGCAGGGGATTGTGTCGAAGATGGGTATAGTCATAATACTTGGAAGTTTCCCGAGTATTATGTTTATTTTATCGATAGCTACGTTTTTTAATAGTAAAGTTTTACTTGAAAAAGAAGGACGTAAAGTACGAAATCTATTGTTAGCTGTTTTTGGTTTGAGTTTTTTTATCATGATGATTTGGTATGTATTTGTGATTTTTATGAATATCGAAAATGATATTTGGCATATTCTTTTCTTCTATGGGTTCTTAGTTTTTGGGTATACAATGTTTTTATATACAAGCATAATGGCCTACGCCACTCTATATCATTTTACGCCTATCCTTTATGAGCCTAACTATATTATTGTGTTAGGGTCAGGACTAATCGGAGATAAAGTACCACCGCTTTTAGCTAGCCGTTTAGATGAGGCAGTGAAGCAGTTTCAAAAATATGGTGAACGACCGTACATTATCGTCTCTGGTGGACAGGGAAGTGATGAAAAAGTATCAGAAGCATATGCCATGAAAAAGTATATAGTTGACGAACATCAAATACCGTCTCAAAAAGTATTTATGGAGGATCAATCGACAAATACTGAACAGAATATGGCATTCTCTAAAGAAATTATGGATAAACATGCTCAGGGGAAAAAATATCGATCCTTATTTGTAACGAATAATTTTCATGTTTTTCGTGCAAGTATTTATGCCAAAAAGGCGAAGCTTGATGCCCAAGGTGTTGGTTCAAAGACAGCCTTTTATTATGTACCTAATGCATTTACTCGTGAATTTATTGGTTTATTAGAAATGTATAAATGGATTCATGTCACTGTCTTTTTGTTTATTACATTATTCATTGGATTAATATTGAGAGCATATGTGTAATCAATTTAGAACGGTCTTCCATATAATAGTGGCAAGGCGCATTTTATCTCCATTCAAGTAGAAGTTTTCCACCTCTGAAGGTGATGAAATGATTGTGGATGTGTCCTTTTTCAGAGCGTGTCTAAACACCTACTGAAATAGGGGAACTCAGTTTAAGAGCGCCACGTCATGTGGCAACGACTGAGTAGCCAACATCTTGTTGGTCTAAAGCATCCGGACGCAATTACGCCAAGGTGAAATTAATAGTAGTGTGCGAGGGGGGAAAACGAATGTATGGGCAATTTTTAGCAAAAAAAAATAAAGAGCGAATAGGATTCCTACAAAAGCTCGCGCAAACACAAGATACATGTTTTGCGCAAAACATTGATTTGATAGCAGTCAAAGAAGTACAGTTAGCAGCCTTGCACAAGATTGTATACCAAGTTGTGCAGGGACTATTGAAAAAAAAACAACAACGACATTTACAAATTATACATCCAGAACAGACACAGTCAGTACAGGAGAATGTGCTAACGCTTTTAGCTGAATTTGATGATTTACTGCGTGAAGCAATTCCACTCCCTATCTATATTTTCATTTGGCAAATTTCTTCACTGGAGAAGTTAGCTAATTGCGTTGAAGTTGTTGATGATGTACTTGATATATTGGAATGGTATTTTATTCATCAAGATGAGCAGGTCGAAGCATTTGACGAAGAAGATCTAGATCATGAGGTAATCATTGATTTATACAAAGATGCCATCGAGGAACAGGATGCGGATGCACAATTCCAACTTGGTGAATATTATAGTGCAATTGACGGGGAATATTTCCAACCAGAAAAGTCTGTGAAGTGGTTTGAGTTAGCAGCATCACAAAGTAATGCCGATGCACAATACGCTTTAGGTAATTTTTATTTTGAAGGTATAGGTGTACAAGAGAGCTATAATATGGCTTTTTCGCTGTACGAGGCTGCAGCAAAGCAAGGACATCCAGATGCCGCGAATAATTTGGCGGATATGTATTTTAACGGTGAGGGAGTACCAGAAAATTTGGTACTTGCGAAGAAGTGGTTCGACTTTGCCGCACAACAAGGCGTGGCAGAGGCCATGTTTACACTCGGAATAATTTACGAGCAGGGACTAGGAGTCGACAAAGACGAGGAGCAAGCATGTAGCTATTATAAAAAATCTGCTGAAGTAGGCTATGTTGAGGCACAATATAGGCTTGGCGGAATCTATCTAGAGGGCCGGTTAGGGCAACTTAAAGATGTGAACCGTGGACTATATTGGTATGAAAGAGCAGCGAAGCAATATCATGTCGATGCCTTTTATGATTTGGGCTTTATTTGGAGCCAAGGGTTAACAGGTATACGGAATATTGAAAAAGGTATTCATTGGTTTAAACAGGCCGCCCTTCAAGGTGATTCAGAAGCAAAACTACAACTAGGGCACATATACAATAAAGGGGAAGGAATAGCTAGAAATATTAAAGAGGCTATAAAATGGTATGGACTTGCAGCAGATGCAGGAAGTGCGGATGCGGCAATTTTACTGCGAGAATTGAAAGGGATGTAAGTATTTTTTATTAAAAAGTGATAGGTGTTTAGATTCAATTATAACCTTTTTGTTGATAGGTATTAAGTTGTTGTTTCGGTGTATTTGTTAGGTGAATATAACCGGTTGAAACTAGTGGTAAAAATATCAATATAATAAAGTGGTATTACCTCAAACTAAAACAAGGGAAAAATAAGCATAAAAAAAACAGAGATGATGTCAATTGGCTACCCAAAAGTATTGTGGTAGCTTTTTTTCTTCTTTGGATAATAAGTAAGATAATAGGTACTTTTTGTTCAATTTGTGGTAAAAAATGTATATACGAAAATTGACAGCTATTTATAAAATGTATAAGGTATATGAGGGATTTTGAAAGGTAGTTAGTAGCAATAGCTACTTATACGGTTACTATTTTAGTTGATTGTAGCCCCTTAACAGGGAAATGGTCATAAGTAATATATATGGATAATAAGGGTTCTCACTAAAAGTTAGGGGCGACAATTCTACAGGGAAGCGCCCAGCCTGAATGGAAATCAACTCTACGTTATGGTGATGCTTTTTTTATATTTTTGGTAAATACTAAAATTTTCTCAGCTTTTAAAAGTACACGGCATGAAAGAGGGTAAATGTGTGATTTTTCAAAAACAGAGAAAGACAACGGCGTTAGATTTAGAACAATACATTGTAAAAATGGATATAGCGAATCGCCATTCAATAAAAAAGCAAATAGATTTGCTTAAATTGACGAAGCGGGATTTACAATATTTAAAAGCCTTTCAACCTTTTGTAGAAGGCAATATTGATAATATTGTTAATCGATTTTATGAAATGATTGTAACTGAAGGTACTCTAGTAGATATTATTAATAAACATAGTTCTGTAGAGAAGCTGAAAATTACATTACGACGTCATATTATTGAAATGTTTAATGGTACGATTGATGATGATTTTTATCAAAGGCGAGTTAAAATTGCTAAAGTACATGTCCATATCGGGCTTAAAACACAATGGTATATTTGTGCTTTTCAAGATTTAACAGCATCATTTATTGACTTAGTTGAAGAACATGTTCATCAACCAATGGATCAACTCAATACAATTAGGGCTATTTCCAAAATATCTAATTTTGAGCAACAGTTAGTTTTGGAGGCTTTTGAACAAACCATTGAGCAACTTCATGAAAAAATAGAACGTAGAAAAGAAGTAATAGAAAAAAAAATCGTAGCGTCTTCGGAAGGACTTGCCACAATATCACAGGAAACAAACAACTCGTTTCATCGCTTAAGTGCACAATCGGATGAAATTAAACAACTGGCAAAAAAATCACTTCAAGTGTCGACTATGGCTGAGAGTCAGGCACTAGAAGGTCGTGAACGATTAAAGAATCAATCGCAAAATATGAGTAATATTATTTACTCGCTTGATAGTATAGCGGAAAATATTACACAGTTGGCAGATATGTCAAGGGAAATGGAATCGATTATGAATGTTGTGACAAATATTGCTAATCAAACAAACTTATTGGCTTTAAATGCGGCAATAGAAGCGGCTCGCGCTGGAGAAGCGGGTAAAGGCTTTAGTGTTGTTGCAGATGAAGTGAGAAAACTATCGATTCAAACAAAGGAATCTGTCACATCGGTTGCGACGTTATTACACAAAACGAATGAGCGGACAGATAAACTTGTTCACTCGCTTAGTAATATTCAGGAAGAAGTAACTTCTGGTGAGGAAAATATGGTTCAAACGGAAGGTCAATTTACTAACATATTGGGCGCTATGACCGAAGCCAAAGAACAAAATGGACAGATGGAAAAAGAAGTACAAGCAATAGTAGAAGTATTAAGTCAATTAGGTATTGCTTTTAATGAAGTGAAAAATTCCGCTGAAGAACTAGCTAGCATTGCACAAAACTTAAATTAATGAAGTGAAAAGCAAGATGCAAAGAAAATAAAGGTGTTTCACACTGTAGTGTATAAATAACACTATATCAACTGTTAATATATACGATCCGCTAGGTAGATAAAAGATACCGGTGAAAATATGCTGTTAAATTCAATATATACTAATTGAACATAGAAAAAAATGGAGCTATCCTATGCGCTGGATAGCTCCATTTTTGCTAAATTTGTAAAGGGTTTGACGTAATTTTCGATAAAAAAAGTTTATACTGAAATAAAGAACTAAAAATAGGGGCGGTTAATATGAAAACAGTTGTTGTATTAGGTGGCGGAATTACGGGTTTGTGTACGATGCATTATTTACAACGCCAAGTTCAGGAGAAAAACCTAAATGTAAAGCTTGTACTCGTTGAAAAAAATACATACCTTGGTGGTAAGCTTCACTCTGCATATGAACAAGGCTTTATCATGGAAACAGGAGCAGATTCTATAGTAGCGCGTCATAAAGGTGTTATGGAGCTAGTAGAAGAACTTAATTTTGAACAAAATCTTGTGTATAACGAAACGGGTGTTTCGTATATTTACACAAATAATGAGCTACATGCTATCCCAGCAGATTCAACGTTTGGTATTCCTATGAGCCTACAATCTCTTGAGGAAAGCACGCTTGTATCAGAGAAAGGTAAAAAAGAAGCATTAAAGGATTTAACCATGCCAAATGAAGGGTTTACAAAGGAAAGTTCGATTGGGGAATTTTTAACATACTATTTAGGTGAGGAGCTTGTTCAAAACCAAATAGCGCCCGTGCTTGCAGGTGTATACTCGGGAGATTTAAATCAACTTTCAATTGCTTCCACTTTACCGTATTTAATCGATTACAAAAACGATTACGGTAGTATTATTAAAGGCTTTGATGCAAACAGGGAACAATTTTTGAAAGCCGCCAATAAAAAATTTATTTCATTTAAAAATGGTTTATCATCATTAATTGATCGACTTGAAGAAACATTAACGGATGTAGAAATTATCAAAGGGATTGCCACTACAAGTGTTGAAAAGCAGGAGAATCAGTACTCCGTTACATTAGCAAACGGTAAAATAATTGAAGCAAATCATGTTGTCATGGCACTGCCAAATGAAGCGGTACAAAGTTTATTGAAGAATGAATCTTTGAACTGCTATTTTGATCAATTCAATACTGCATCTGCCATTACGATTTACTTAGGATTTGATGTACCCGATAATAGATTACCCGCAGATGGAACAGGCTATATTGTGTCACATAATTCGGATGTTATTTGTAATGCAGCAACGTGGACAAGTCGCAAGTGGAAACACACTTCAGCAGAAGGAAAATTACTTGTACGACTTTTTTATAAGAGCATTAACCCTGAGTATGAGAGATTGCGTTTGATGTCAGATGAAGAGTTAGCTGCTGTTGCTCTAGAGGATGTAAGAAAAAGCTTGGGGATTGAGGAAACACCAACTATTGTTGACGTGACAAAATGGATCGACCAGATGCCAAAGTATGATTTGGCACATCGTGAAGCGTTGCAAGGACTCTTATTAGAGCTTGAGGAAAACTATCCTAATTTATCAATAGCGGGTTGCTCTTATTTTGGAGTAGGCATAGGTGCATGTATTCAAAATGGTAAAAAAATTGGTGAGGAGCTTGCTGAAAAACTATCGTAATTGTTTGATTTAAATCAAAATCTGGTATTTTTCGTGAAGTTTTACCTCTGTTCTGTGAAATAGTCTTGACTCAATCGTTTGTAAACGATATGATTCTTTTAATTATTTAAAAAATTCATACAACATTCTTATCAAGAGAAGCTGAGGGACTGGCCCTATGAAGCTTCAGCAACCAACTAATTGTCAGGTGCTAAATCCAGAGGACCATAGTGTCGAAGATGAGAAGGAAAAACAATGACGAAACGTTAAAGCCTTCTTTTTATGTAAAAGAAGGCTTTTTTTGTTGATATTTTGCTAATGTATGCCCATTTTAACTGATTGTAGCGTAGGGCTACTCGACTCCCGCGGGAAAGCGAGTAGCCCGTAGCGGAAATCAGAGCCTTCTAATTAATTAGAGTGGATAGAAATGGTTAATCAACACACTTTATATTTTTTATAAATAAAGGAAGAGAGGCTAGTTTTATGGGATTGCTTGAAAGGTTAAAAACGAATGTTCTTACAGCAGATGGTGCAATTGGTACAGTTTTATACGGCTATGGCTTGGAGTACTGTCATGAGGAAATGAATATACAAAGACCTGAATTAATTGAAAAGATTCATAGAGAGTATATAGCAGCAGGTGCCGATATTATTCAAACGAACACTTACGGAGCTAATGCCATAAAATTAGCCCGCTATGGATTAGAATCTCGTGTGCAGCAGTTTAATGAAGCTGCTATAACGATTGCAAAACGAGCAGCGGCAGATGGTGGACAATTTGTCTTAGGCACTATTGGAGGAATCCGTGGTATTCGAAAAAGTGATGCAACGCTAGAGGAAATTTTAGCAACAATTGATGAGCAGGCAACAGTTTTACTTGCAGGAAATCCAGATGGACTTTTACTTGAAACATATTATGATTTTGAAGAGCTAACAGCGACTTTAACGATGCTACGAGCTAAAACGAAATTACCGATTATTACTCAAGTTTCTATGCACGAACCAGGAATTTTGCAAAATGGAATGAGCTTGAATATTGCTTTACATGAACTTGAAGCGCTAGGTGCTGATCTAGTAGGTGTTAACTGTCGCTTAGGTCCTCACCATACAATACAAGCATTTGAGGGTGTAGAGCTACCTAAGAAGGCATTTATGTCAGCGTATCCGAACGCTTCTCTTCTTGACGTGGAGGATGGCCGTGTCGTTTATGAGTCGGAAGCTGATTATTTTGGCCGAGCAGCGGTAGAGCTTCGTGATCAAGGGGTACGTTTAATTGGTGGTTGCTGTGGTACGACACCAAAGCATATTGCTGCTGCGAAAAAGTACTTAGAGGAGCTATCCCCAGTCGAAGAAAAGTATGCAAAGCCAGAAAAAGTAGAGATTGTCCGTGAGGCAGAGCCACCAAATTATGAGCCATTACATGTAAAAGTAAAACGTGAACGCTCAGTTATAGTGGAGTTAGATACACCAAGACATTTAGAAATTGAAGGCTTTATTGCAGGAGCAAAAAAAATATATGAGGCGGGCGCAGATGTAGTCATGATGGCAGATAATTCACTTGCTTCTCCAAGGATTAGTAATGTCGCAATGGGTGCCCTATTGAAAGAAACGCACGGGGTACGTCCATTAACTCATATAACATGCCGAGACCGTAATTTAATAGGTCTTCAATCACATTTAATGGGATTAAATGCACTAGGGATTCACGATATTTTAGCAGTGACTGGAGATCCGACAAAGGTGGGCGATTTCCCAGGGGCTACAAGCGTTTATGACGTATCTTCAATGGAACTAATCCAATTGATAAAACAGCTAAATGAAGGAGTATCGTTCTCGGGGAAACCACTTCGTAAAAAGGCGAATTTCTCTGTAGCGGCTGCTTTTAATCCTAATGTACGTGTACTGGATCGCGCGGTGTCTCGATTAGAAAAGAAAATTGAACATGGAGCAGATTATTTTATTTCACAGCCCGTTTATACGAAGGAAAAAATCGTGGAAATTTACGAGGCGACAAAGCATTTAGAAACACCAATTTATATAGGCATTATGCCAGTAACGAGCTATAAAAGTGCGGAGTTTTTACATCATGAAGTGCCAGGCATCAAACTATCCGATGATGCGTTAGCACGTATGAAAGCTTGTGGCGATGATAAGGAACGCGCAACACTAGAAGGAATTGCAATTGCCAAGGAATTAGTAGAAGTAGCAGCGGAATATTTCAATGGTATTTACCTCATCACACCATTTTTACGCTATGACATGACACTAGAATTGATGGAATTTATTGAGCAATTGGA
>Ga0102589_1001582_pt1 | contig 29870 bp, 30 predicted proteins | sample AraplaMF_Col_mLB_FD_76858 | JGI IMG/M metagenome (GOLD analysis project Ga0102589, IMG submission 76858) | Arabidopsis root microbial communities from the University of North Carolina, USA - plate scrape MF_Col_mLB | ecosystem: Host-associated > Plants > Roots > Endosphere | place: USA...
TTCGGCAATGATTATTAGTTTGTTGGTTCAGTCGTAAAAATCGCCTGCATTCTTTTACTAGCGACCAATCCAAAATTTGGTATAAACGGAGTCGCTTTAGCAATGAACATAAGCATTGTCACGATTACAGTTCTTCACTTCTTCACTGTACTAAAAGCTATTCAATTTACAATCTATATTAAAGACTATGTTTATTGCTTAATTGTTTTAGGGGCTTGTATTTACTTAGGCAATTTTATAAAGCACTATGTAGTATTCTCATCTTCATTACTAGTACAAACCTTATCAAGTATCTCGATTGTCACGCTAATGTACATACTATTGATTCTACTTTTTAATTTAATAAAGAAAGACGAGATCATTCGACTTCCATTTTTCAAAAAAATGATTACTAGATAATTTATTGCTTTTGAAAAATTCCCCACAAAAAAAGTGTCTATTATACAAAAGTATAAAGGCACTTTTTTTGACTGCTTCTTTTTTGCTACTATGTAGGCAATAGGGACCCTGCTCATTTCTATAATCATCATTGTCATTTTTGTTGCTAGTTAAGAATGTGTAAGTTGATTACAACTCCAGGTTGCTCCCTTTCCGCGGGGCGTGAGCTGAGCCTCCTCGGTGCCCTGCGGGGTCTCAGCCTTCACGCATCTCCCACAGGAGTCTCGCACCTTCCGTTATAATCAACTTTTTTCCTAATGTTTTAAATACAAACATCAATCTTTTGAAAAAGCCTTTTAGATATGGCGCGCTTGTGCTTTTCCTAGTTTTTTAGTAAATTTCCCCTTCGATTACTGATATGCGTCCTATAATCGTCTGGCATCTGTTTGAATCAACATCTTTAGAAACACTTTTCACCCACATCACTTATCCACTTTCTTATCAATAAATACTTCACCATCTCTTACACTACAATATGAGATTTGCTCAAAATGTGTATAGCCATGATTTTTTAATTGCTGAAGTAACCATATTTTATCTTTTTTATAATGAATCAGATTATCTTCTTGAACGATTCCATCTAGAATGAGAGGAAACGTTAATGCACTATGGTCACTCTCTTCAGACTTCTTTTTAAAAATAGACAGTTTCCCTGACGGTTCTAGAATAGCGTATTCAACATCTCTAATGTCACCAATATCCTTTTCTCTTAGTTGTAAAAGGAGATCATCAAACGTATATCTTTGTTTCCTCATTTCTTTTTCAAGAACTTTACCATTACTAATGATGAAAACCGGCGTACCGTCTAATAACTTTCTAAACTTAACACTTTTTAATGAAATGATAGATAAAATAATTTGAATGATGACAATCAGTAGCATAGGATATACGACCTCGAAAATTGGTTCCTGATGCCGATCTATGCCAATTGCAGCAATTTCAGTTAATAAAATAAAAACGACTAAGTCTAATAAACTTAATTCTCCGATCTCTCTCTTCCCCATAACTCGAAACAAAAAAGCGATGATTAAATAGATGACAATCGTACGAATCGTCATAGAACCAAGATCCATTTACTACTCACCTCACAGCCATAACTAATCAATCAATATCATATTTCTATTAAATGAAAACTCTTAACTCTCCTATGAAAGTCCAATATATAAATTACTATTTGTATTTATGCTATAAGTATTCTAAAAATCCATCTCATGAATATGCTTGTATTAAAGAGTGTACAAGGGGGGAATTATAGATGAAAAAAACAGCAGTAGCTGTCTCTTATGGTGTTTTAACCATTTTGTTATTAGTATTGTCAATTAGTTTAATTTTATCATTATTACTTAGACTAACTTCACTGTCCGAAGCAAGTGTGACAACAACAACATTTGTGCTATCTTTTATTATTATGTTAATCGGTGGATTTGTAACAGGTGCTAAAGGGAAGGAAAAAGGATGGTTACTAGGTTTATTAACAAGTGGAGCTTATTCTATATTTGTATTTTTTGTACAATTCCTTGGTTATGACCGTACATTTTCTAAAGAGCAGTTAATGTATCATGCCATCTTTATTGCAATTTGTATGTTAGGTTCAATTTTCGGGGTAAATACAGCAAGTAATAAATCTTATAATCGCTAATCCATTATAAAATGGAAAAAACGCTAGCTTATCAAATAAACTAGCGTTTTTACGTTCCATCATAACGATTTATGCATTCGCTTTAGATTCACGGATTGCATTTCGATCGAAAACTAAACGTGAACCATCTGCTGTTTTTAATGTAATCGTGTGATTTTCTTCGTTGATTGAATCAACTGTTCCATGTAACCCACCAATTGTTACAATCGCATCACCTTTACCAATTGCAGCTTGCATTGCAGCAGTTGCTTTTTGACGCTTTTGTTGAGGACGAATTAATAAGAAGTAGAAAATTACAAACATTAATATTAATGGTAAAATCCCTGCTATTCCACCTGACATTTTTTTCTTCCTTTCATTATGTAAAATTAGAAGTTCCTAGCATTCGGTTTATTGAAGCCATATTGCTCGAAGAATTCTTCTCTGAAATCTCCTAAACGGTCTTCACGGATTGCTTGACGAACTTGTTCCATTAATTGTAACAGAAAATGTAAGTTATGATAAGTAGTCAATCTCATTCCAAACGTTTCTTCACATCGAATAAGGTGTCGGATATATGCTCTTGTATAGTTTTTGCATGTATAGCAATCACAATTTGGATCAAGTGGTGAATAATCCTCTGCATATTTTGCATTTTTAATGACTAATCTACCTTCACTTGTCATACATGTACCATTTCTTGCAATACGTGTTGGAAGTACACAATCAAACATATCGACACCGCGAATTGCGCCATCAATTAATGAGTCTGGAGAACCTACACCCATTAAATAACGTGGTTTATTTGTAGGTAGCAATGGTGTTGTAAACTCTAATACTCTATTCATTACGTCTTTTGGCTCACCAACCGATAATCCCCCAATTGCATAGCCAGGGAAATCTAATGAAACTAGATCCTTTGCACTTTGTTTACGAAGCTCTTCATATTCTCCACCTTGTACAATACCAAATAATCCTTGATCCTCTGGACGTGCATGTGAATTTAAGCATCGCTCAGCCCATCTACTCGTACGCTCAATAGAACGTTTCATATAATCATATTCAGCAGGATACGGAGGGCATTCATCAAATGCCATCATGATATCAGAGCCTAAAGCATTTTGTATTTCCATTGCTTTTTCTGGTGATAAGAATAGTTTATCTCCATTTAAATGATTACGGAAGTGTACGCCTTCTTCTTCAATTTTACGGAATTGGCTTAAGCTAAATACTTGGAAACCGCCAGAATCCGTCAATATTGGTCGGTCCCAGTTCATGAATTTATGTAATCCACCTGCGTTTTTAATGATTTCATGACCTGGTCTAAGCCAAAGGTGATATGTATTACTTAAAATAATACCCGCACCCATCGCTTTTAAATCTTCAGGAGACATTGTTTTTACAGTTGCTAAAGTACCTACTGGCATAAATGCAGGCGTCTCAAAAGAACCATGCGGTGTATGGACGATTCCTAATCTTGCACCTGTTTGTTTACAAGTTTTTATATGTTCATAACGTATTGCTGTCATTGTTAGTTTCCTTTCAATTCTTAAAGTATTAACATTGCATCGCCAAAGCTAAAAAAGCGATATCTTTGTTCAACTGCTTGATTGTATGCAGATAGAACTGCTTCTCTTCCAGCTAAAGCACTAATTAACATGATTAAAGTTGATTTTGGTAGATGGAAGTTCGTAATCATCCCATTGATTCCCATAAATTGATAACCAGGGTAGATAAAGATAGACGTCCAACCACTGCAACCTACAAATTTACCATCATTTGCCGTTGCAATCGTCTCAACAGTACGAGTGGATGTTGTTCCAACTGTTATTATTCTTCCCCCGTTTGCCTTTGTTTCATTTAATAGGTTTGCAGTTTCATCAGACATGAAGTAGTATTCAGCATGCATATCGTGCTCCTCAATGGAATCAACACTTACAGGTCTAAACGTACCTAAACCAACATGTAGCGTAATAAATGCAAGTTTAACGCCTTTCTCTTGAACTTTGTTTAATAGTTCTTTCGTAAAATGTAAACCTGCTGTCGGTGCAGCTGCAGAACCAATCTCCTTTGCAAAGACTGTTTGATAGCGATCTTTGTCATCCAATTTTTCTTTAATATATGGAGGTAGTGGCATTTCACCAAGTTGATCAAGTATTTCATAAAAAATACCATCATAATGAAACTGAAGTTTTCTTCCACCTTGCTCACTTGTACCAACACATTCAGCCTTTAAACGGCCATCACCAAATTGAATAATCGTGCCTTCTTTGACTCTTTTTGCTGGTTTTACTAGTGTTTCCCAAACATCCTTTTCTTCTTGCTGAAGTAATAAAACTTCAATTTGCGCACCAGTATCTTCTTTTTCTCCAAATAATCTAGCAGGCATTACCTTCGTTTCATTTAAGACAAGGCAATCTCCTTCTTGCAAATACGCCAATACATCTGGAAACTGCTTATGTTCAACATTCCCAGTCTCTTTATTCAATACCATTAATCTAGATGCTTCACGATCTAACAGAGGTGTTTGCGCAATTAACTCTTCTGGTAAATCGAAATCAAATAATTGTACATCCATACTTTCACCTATTTCTATATTAATAACAGAATGGGAAGTAAAGAAACAAATTTCTTTTTCGTCCCTTGCAACTTATCTCCCCACTCTTCCAATTTTTTACCTCTAACCTATTTTCTCCCAAACAATGAAAAAATAAGTGATAAAATAACGCTTATAATAATGCATGTTACGATTGGAAAGTAAAAAGATACATTCCCTTTTTTGACGAAAATGTCACCTGGTAATTTCCCAAAAAAGCGTAATGATAGCCCAACAACAAGTAAAACAATTCCAAGTGTTATTAGTACTTTTGATATCTCAATCATTGTTTTGGAACCTCTAATCCGAAATGTTTATAAGTTAAATCCGAAACAATTCTACCTCTTGGCGTTCTTTGAAGAAATCCAATTTGAAGTAAGTAGGGTTCGTATACATCTTCAATTGTTTGTGATTCTTCTCCAATTGAAGCTGCAATCGTATCCAGTCCAACAGGGCCACCTCTAAAACGTTCAATAATCGCTAATAGTAACTTATGATCAATATGATCAAGTCCAACTTCATCAACCTGCATTTGAATTAACGAGCTTTTTGCAATATCAAATGTGATGATTCCACTTCCTTGAACTTGAGCAAAATCTCTCACCCTACGTAGTAATCGATTTGCAATCCTAGGTGTGCCTCGAGACCTTCTAGCGACTTCTAATGTAGCATCTTTTTCAATTTCCATTCCAAATAATTCAGCCGTACGTTTTACAATTAATGCAAGTTGTTCTACTGTGTAAAACTCTAATCGATTTAATACCCCAAATCGGTCTCGCAGTGGTGCTGATAGTAAACCGGCTCTTGTTGTTGCACCTATTAAAGTGAAAGGCGGTAGATCAATTCGAACTGAGCGTGCAGTAGCATCTTTACCTATTACGATGTCAAAGAAAAAATCCTCCATCGCGGGGTAAAGTACTTCTTCAACTGTCCTTGGTAGGCGGTGAATTTCATCGATAAACAAAACATCACCAGGCTGAAGTGATGTTAAAACTGCTGCTAAATCACCGGGTCGCTCGATGGCAGGCCCGGATGTCGTTTTAAACCCAACGCCAAGTTCATTTGCTATTATTGCAGCTAATGTAGTTTTACCTAACCCTGGAGGACCATATAATAGAACATGGTCTAAAGATTCACTTCGCATTTTAGCGGCTTCAATGAAAACTTGTAAATTCTTTTTTACTTTATCTTGTCCTATGTATTCTCTTAGCGACTGAGGTCGTAAAGAAAGCTCTTGATCAAATTCTTCACTTTGACTCTCACTAGATAAAATCCGGTCATCCATTTATATCACCTCTTAGCTTGCAATAATAATTGAAGAGCTTTTTTAATATATTCATCAGTTGACAGATTTTCTGCTTTTAATATTGGCATTAATTTTTTCGTTTCTTTATCTGCATAACCTAATGCTTTTAATGCTTCCATAGCATCATCTAATGACGAAGCCGCTTGTTCTTTTTCTTCTATCGCATCAATATCAGTAAATAAATCAACTTGCACAACGCCAAATACTTTTTCAAGTTTCCCTTTCAAATCAAGGATCATTTGTCTAGCAGTCTTTTTACCGACACCTGGAAATTTCGTTAAAAATGTTTCGTCTTCTTCTTCAATCGCTTGAACAATTTTATTCGGCTCACCAGTAGCAACGATTGCTAAAGCACCTTTTGGACCGATTCCAGAAACACTTAATAGCTTTTGAAATAAAGTACGTTCATCCATTGTTTTAAAACCATATAGCATCATTATATCTTCTCTAACATAGTGATGTGTGTAAACTTTTATTTCTTCGTTCGAAGGTCTAAAAACGAAAGGATTCGGCGTTACTAATTGATATCCTATTCCATTATGGTCGATCACAATGTATTCAGGACCAACCCATTCTATCTTTCCAATTATATATTCGTACATGGTACTCTCCCCTTTTTACATGTATTCCATTGTACCATATAAAGAAGAAGGAAAAAAATAGACGACTGTCGAAAAAATCGAAAATAGAATTTTTATCATATAAGGAGGCTGTTATTTGATATGTTTCCATTGATAACAACGGAACGCCTTTATTTAAGGGAAATTGAGGTAACTGATTTAAATCGGATGTATTCAATACTGACCATAGAAAATGTGACCCGCTATTATGGGCTGGATACAATCAATAATACGAGTGAAGTATTGGATCTTATTCATTACTTTAAAGAGATGTTTGCAACAAAAAAAGGCATTCGTTGGGGGATCGTAAATAAAGAAACAAATACGTTAATAGGCTCTTGTGGCCTTAATGCCTATCAAGAACGAAATAAAAGAGCCGAGGTAGGATACGAACTTCATCCTGATTACTGGGGACATGGATATGCCTCCGAAGCTGTAAAAGCAATTTGTACATACGCTTTTGATCAATTGAACCTTAACCGAATTGGTGCAATCGTCTACCCAGAAAATATTCCTTCTCAAAAACTACTTGAAAAACTAGGGTTCGTAAATGAAGGATTATTGAGAGATTATTTAATTCAAGATAATATTGCTCACTCTACGATTTCCTATTCAATCTTACGAAATGAATGGAAATAGTAAACGAAACGCAAAATGGACTTGTTATGAAACAAGTCCATTCATACGATTCCCCAAACACTTGCTTTCTTTACCGGCTAGAGCTCATTATCGGCTAGGCAAAACCAATCCGCTTTTGGCACCCACCTTAAAAGACAAGTAGCGATTTCAATCAGTCTGAAAATCTAATTGTTACGTATCTTTACGCGCATATTCTCTTAAGTAATTTAAAATATGGTCATATCTTTTTTTCGTTGAAATTTTAATTCCTCTTTCAAGTTGTTTCTGTTTATTTACTTCTAATTTATTCGTGTCAATCTGAAAGAAAGATTCAATAATATTATTTCCACTAGGTATACCAATATATAAATTCAACATGCCTTTGTTATTGATCCCAATATAGCCTTTTGATTTTAAAGTTGGTGAAAGGTCATCTATTTTTTTCAGTAAAACGATTTCATCATCATTTTCCTCTATTACTTTCCAATCTTTAAACTCTCGTTTAACTTGATTTAGAGTTTTGTGTTGATTAATATATATTTCCTCTATCACTTCTCCATTCACGTAAACTTTATGAAGAATGATTGTGATTCCCTTTTTTTCAGTAGAATAGTCGTATGAATCCACCTGATTGAGCTCTGCCAATGTTTCAGTTTGTGTTGGAATAAATAAGAAAAGCAAACATACTAAAATCAAAATAAACTTATTCACAAACATCAACTCCTATAGACATAATGTACAAGCTTTTTTAGTTTGACCATTATTTTTATCTTTATCCTATTTCAAACTAACAAAAAAAAGCTCATAAAGAGTCACCTTTACGAGCTAAAAGGGGGTTAATGAATAGCAAACAATGCGATATTCAATAAAGTAAAAAAGAACTTCAAGTTCTTCTTATTACTATAATTTTATCACTTTCTCTTTGCAGGATTTCTTTATTATTTGAACATTTTTTGAATTATTTTACTTTTTAGTTAACTATTGATTCTCTTTCAAATAAAGAAATATAAAAGTTAGGCGCGACTTCTATATTTTTTAGAAATGCAAAGCCTTCACTTTTATATAAATTAATAGCCGGAACATTATCTGCCCCTGTACTTACGATTACTTTTTCATGAGGTCTAACAATTTCGTTCACAAAGTATTTTAGTAATTTCCTGGCAATGCCTTGTTTAAAATAAGTAGGCTGAACAACCAATCTACAGATTTGATATTCATTTTCATCTTTTGAGTAGGATAAAAAAGCTATTATTTGATTCTCATGGATATAACCAATAAATAGTTCAGTTGAATTTTCAATAGTTTCAACAGTATCCCTTAATTGTGGGATTCCATCAAACCCAATAATTTGTGCCTCTATTTTATATGCCGGAATTTGTACATCTAATATTTGTTTTGCAGTTTGACGATCTTGATGATTGATTTGTTTAATCATTTTTAACGATCTCCTTCCATCAAATCATAAATCTATTATCCCATGCTCTTATGGTAAGGCAAGTATAGAGTCCAAATAAAGTATATATGATGATATTTTCCACTGCAGGATGCTCGTCACTTGTAGGTGTAGTGGAAAATATGAGACTAGACTGTTTGAAATAGTAGGCTTCCTAAAACTCCAATATCCTAACGAACGCATTCATGAACTACATCGTTTGAGCACTTCAGTTTCAATAAGTTATTTACTGGACTGGAAATCAACATTTTTCTTTAAATGAGTAGAAGTAAAAGAATTAACCAATGATTAATACTGATTAATGTTAAAGCTACTTTTTTATAAAGACTTTTCCTTTTAGTTAAAACCATGTGAATAATAGAGGTTGATTGGAACGGAAGGATGCTCGACTCCTATGGGAGATGCGGGACAGCTGAGACCCCACAGGCGCGAATGCGCCGAGGAGGCTCAGCGCACGCCCCATGGAAAGCGAGCAACCTGTAGTGGAAATCAACATACTTCTTTTAACTGAGCATAATTTTATCTCAGTATAATTTAAACTGTACTAACAAACAAAAACCCTATCAAATTGATAGGGTTTTATTGATATTAAGCATTAATCGTTTGATTTTCATTTAATTGACTACCGTGTTGCTTTTTGAAGCTCGCTACAAAATACATTAAAGTAATTGAGCTAAATAACACGATAAATCCTGCAAGGATACCTACGTTTTGCCACATAAAGCTGAAGTCACCAGTTGAAATAACTGCTTTAAATGCACTTACCGTATAAGTCATTGGTAAAAATGCGTTAAAGTGTTGTAAGAAATCTGGTACTAACTCTAATGGGAATGTACCTGCACTTGTTGTTAACTGTAAAATTAACGCAATGATTGCAAGGAATCGACCAGCGTCTCCAAATACAGTTACTAACATTTGAATTAAAGCTAAAAATGCAAAGCTTGCTACTAAGCTGATTAATAGATAATACGGTAAAGATTTTACATCTAATCCTAATAAACTAATTAATGCAAAGCTTGCTACTAATGATTGTATAATCCCAACACCAATTAGGATGCTCGTTTTTCCTGCATACCAGCTAAATGGATTGCGAGGTTTAGAAGCAGCTTCTCTTAGTGGGAATACTACTGAAAGTAATAAGCCTCCAACATATAATCCCATTGATAAGAAATACGGTGTAAAACCTGTTCCATAGTTAGGAACTGCATTTACACTATCTTTTTCAAGCGTAACTGGATCAGAATACATATCTAATTGTTCATCATTTGTTGATACATCACTCGTTTTAGATTTAGCATCACCAAGCTTGCTTGATAATTCACTAGTTCCATCTTTAATTTTTGTTAATCCATCTTCTAATTGAATTGAACCATCTTTTAATTGATCTACACCTGATACTAATTGTGGAGTATTACCATTTAAAGTTGAAATCCCATTAGAAATTTGATTCATACCACCTAATAATTTAGATGAGTTATCATTTAATTGATGTGCACCAGCAGATAGTTGATTGATGCCATTCACTAAAAGTGGAGCTTTGTCATTTAATTGATTCAATCCATTTGAAACTTCAGACTGACCTTTAGCTAATTTTGAGACACCTGTTGCAAGTTCTTTGTGCGAGTCGTTCAGTTTTTGTGCGCCTCCTGATAAACTCTCTCCACCAGCAGATAATTTTTCTGCACCTGCAGATAATTGAGAGATACCAGTTGAAACAGACTTACTGCCTGATACTAATGCCTCTATTTTAGCTTTATAAACTGCTTGTTGTTCAGCAGGTAATGAAGCTAATAATGGTGCCATTTCTTTTTGAAGTTGTTCAATTCCAGCAGCGACTTGTTGTGCACCCGCTGCTGCCGATGTTGCACCTTTATTCCATTCTTTTAGTCCTAAAGAAATCGATTTTGATCCTTCAAGTAACTGAGCTGAGCCATCTTGCAAAGCCGGCATTTTTCCATTTAATTGACTTAAACCATCATTTACTTGATTAGACCCTTGTGCCAATTGATTAATACCTGACCCTAGTGGTCCTGCATTTGATTCTAATTGTTTTAACCCATCATTTACTTTACTAACGCCTGAAGTATATTGAGTTAATCCATTTAATTCTTGTTTTGAACCATCATCAAGCTTGCCAACACCTTCTTTTAATTCTACTGACTTACTTGAAAGTTCTTTTAAACCATTCGAAAGTTTTGTAGACCCATCCTTGGCGTCTCCTACACCTTTATCAAGCTTTGATGATCCATCGCTTGCTTTCGAAATTCCATCAGTTAACTCACCGATACTATCGTATATTGTTTCGACATAAGTTCTTGAAATCGTATTTGCTATTTTTTCTTTAATTTTTTCAGCAGCAGTACCACCTATTTGACCAGATAAGAAGTTAAATCCTTCATTCGGAATATACTCCATTGTCAATTTTTTAGGTGAATCCTCAGTTACTGTTGCTGCATTTTTAGAAAAATCTTTTGGAATTCGGACAGCCATGTAGTAGTCTTGATTTTTCAAGCCCTTCATTGCTTTTTCATTATCGACAAATGTCCATTTGAAATTATCGTCATTCTTTAGATTATCGATCAATTCATTACCAACTTGAATTTGTTTACCTTCTAATTCAGTACCTTCATCAAGATTAACAACTGCGACTGGAATTTGATCTAATTTATCATATGGATCCCAAAATGCCCATAAAAACATACCACTATAAAGTAATGGTACTAACAATACTGCAATGATCGGAACTAGAAGTTTCTTATTGCGTACAATATTGCTAAATTCCTTTCCAAATTGTGAGTTCAAACTATATTCCCCCTTGTACTAATTGACCAGTTTGTTCATTTGGTCATTTTATACTATAAATTAAATGGATATCATTTTGATAATCCATTTAGAATATAAAAATTAAATAGTTCTGTTATTTTTTTTGGACTAAGTGCTTCATGTTCTCTTTCCCACTCAATTTTTAAAGTAGTATAAAGTCGTAACATAATTAGAGCAGTCATTTCAGGATCACATGCAACAATTTCATTTTTTTGGATTGCTTCTTCAATTTTCTTTTTAATGTAAATAATAATTGAATTGTTTAACCTTTTTAGAGCATCATGTACTGCTGCTGTGCCTAATTCTTTTTGTTCTTGAATTAGCTTAATTGTTAAATCATGTTCGCTATGAAATGCAATAAATACTTCTAACCCTTTATGAGCTTTCTCGATAAATGAATCTTCATCTCGAATTGATTGTTCAGCTAAGTATTTCATTTCAATAATTAAGTTATTGATGATTTCATCAAATAATTCTTCTTTATTTTTGAAAAAAGTATAAATTGTTCCTTTACCAACATTTGCTTGTTTGGCGATTTGACTCATAGTTGTCGCCTTATAGCCAAATATTGTAAAAGATTTTGTTGCTGCTTCTAATATAAACTGCTTCTTTACATTACTCACATAGTCCCTCCTATTCGACTAACTGACCAAAATTGTTTTTTGGTCATTTTTAGGATAAATACACTTTAGCATACAATATTATTCTTTTCAATTCTTTTTTTATAACTTTGTAATCAATTCAACGAAAACAGATCGCCAATCCATATTATTTTAAAAAAGGAAGAAGCCTAAGCCTCTTCCCTTTTTACATTACTTGTTGTTAGTCGTAATATCTTTTACCCCACGTTTAACACCTTGATACATATCTTTTACATCATTCTTTGTATTACGAATGATATTATTCGTATCGTTTGGGATATTCATGATATCATTTCGTACATTACCATCAAAAGTGACATATACTTTTTTACCACTTGTATATGGTGATAATGTATTTTTGATTTTTGAACGAAGTGCACCTTCATCAACGTTCTTATTCGTTAAATCTACAGCAACTAGTAGTTGATCTCCAACGACAATTGTTTTTGCGTCATTTACATTTGTCATTTGTTCTACTCGTTTTGAGATTTGATCTGCGTAAATTCTATCCCCTTCGTTCATTCTAGTGTTAGTGCTAATGTTTGTAAATGGTATGAGTGAATTATCATTTACATCATTAGTTGTATTATAACGAGTCTGATCAGTTAATGAATATTGATTGTTATAATTATTGGCATTTCGTGTAGTCTTTCCGTCACGAATAATACCATCATTTTTATATTCACTATTTAATCCTTCGTTTATACGATCATTACCAAAATGAACATTTTGTTTGGCATACATATCTCTATTGTTTGGATAATTTATATCATTTACATAACGCTCATTCACCGCATAAGGGTTTGTCGGTCTATTGTCGAAGTTCACTCTTTCGTATCCAACTTTGTCATTACGGTCATTCATTGCATTATTATCAGTGCCACAACCAGATAAAGCTAATGCAGTTATAACAGTACCAGTAGCTACGATTAGACCTTTTTTATTCAAAATAAAAACCTCCCTTTATCTACAGCTAATTGTAACACCTCAAGAGCATTACATAGTTAGGTTGACCAATTAGGAGATTTTTAAATTGTTAATTGATGGGTTACTAACAATTAAAAGGCAATCATAAAAAACAGGCGATTTCATAATAGAAATCGCCTGTTCAAAATCCATGAATTTAATTTTCGTCTTCCTCAAAATACGGTACACCATAAGAAGATTGATTTTGTGCATATGGAGTGAATAATTGTGAATTCGGATCAAAATACGGATTAGGTTGACCACGATACATTGGGCCATTTGGTCCTTCTGAGTATGGTGAAACAACCGGACCATTATTACCTTGGAACTTAGGATAATCCATTGGGCCTGTGTATGCTGGCAATGTTTGTGGGAAGTTCTCATTTGGTCCCATATATGCCGGCAATGTTTGTGGGAAGTTTTCATTTGGTCCCATATATGCTGGCAATGTTTGTGGGAAGTTTTCATTTGGTCCCATATATGCTGGCAATGTTTGTGGGAAGTTTTCATTTGGTCCCATATATGCCGGTAATGTTTGTGGGAAGTTTTCATTTGGTCCCATATACGCCGGTAATGTTTGTGGGAAATTATTATTCGGTCCCATATATGCTGGCAATGTTTGTGGGAAGTTTTCATTCGGTCCCATATATGCTGGTAAAGTATGTGGGAAATTTTCATTTGGTCCCATATACGATGGTAATGTTTGTGGGAAGTTTTCATTCGGTCCCATATATGCCGGTAATGTTTGTGGGAAATTATTATTCGGTCCCATATATGCCGGTAATGTTTGTGGGAAATTATTATTCGGTCCCATATACGATGGTAATGTTTGCGAATTATTTGGTCCCATATACGATGGTAAAGTCTGTGAATTATTTGGTCCATAGAACGCTGGTAATGTCTGCGCATTAGGTGCTGGGATCGGAGCTGGGATTGGCGCTGGAATCGGTGCTGGTATTGGTGCTGGTAATGGAGTTGGCACAGCTGGTACTCCACCAGCTATCGGTTGTGTTCCTGGTCCTGCAGCAGTAACTCCAGGAATCATTGGCATTTGCCCAAAACTCGGGAATGTCGGTACAGCTCCTCCTGCACCTTCTCCTCTACCCGGGTAATATGGGTAATTATCATTTGGCCCAAAATATGCTGGCATTGTTTGTGGTGAATTTGGTCCCATGTAAGCTGGCAATGTTTGTGGCGCATTTGGTCCATAATAAGCTGGCATTGTTTGTGGTGCGTTTGGTCCGTAATATGCTGGCAATGTTTGCGGGAAGTTTTCGTTCGGTCCCATATACGCCGGTAATGTTTGCGGGAAGTTTTCGTTCGGTCCCATATACGCCGGTAATGTTTGTGGGAAGTTTTCGTTCGGTCCCATATACGCCGGTAATGTTTGTGGGAAGTTTTCGTTCGGTCCCATATACGCCGGTAATGTTTGTGGGAAGTTTTCGTTTGGTCCCATATACGCCGGTAATGTTTGTGGGAAGTTTTCGTTCGGTCCCATAAACGCCGGTAATGTTTGTGGTGAATTTGGACCTTCAAATGCTGGCAATGTTTGTGCTGCATTTGAGTTTGGTCCTGTATATGCTGGCAATGTTTGCGCTGCATTTGGGCCTGTAAATGCCGGCAATGTTTGTGCCGCATTTGAGTTTGGTCCTGTGTATGCTGGCAATGTTTGCGCCTTATTTCCTGTTTGAATTGGTGATACTTGTTGATTTGGCTTTCCTGTTTGAACCGGCGAAACTTGTTGATTTGGTTTTCCTGTTTGGACCGGCGATACTTGTTGATTTGGTTTTCCTGTTTGGACCGGTGACACTTGTTGATTTGGTTTTCCAGTCTGGATAGGAGAAACTTGTTGATTTGGTTTTCCTGTTTGGACTGGTGACACTTGTTGATTTGGTTTTCCTGTTTGAATCGGTGACACTTGTTGATTTGGTTTTCCTGTTTGTATAGGAGATACTTGCACATTTGGCTTTCCCGTTTGAACAGGAGATACCTGTTGGTTTGGCTTACCTGTTTGGACTGGTGACACTTGTTGGTTCGGTTTTCCTGTTTGGACTGGTGACACTTGTTGATTTGGTTTTCCTGTTTGGACTGGTGACACTTGTTGATTTGGTTTTCCTGTTTGGACTGGCGATACTTGTTGGTTTGGTTTTCCTGTTTGGACTGGTGATACTTGTTGATTTGGTTTTCCTGTTTGTACTGGTGATACTTGCTGATTTGGTTTTCCCGTTTGTACTGGTGACACTTGTTCTTTTGGATTAGAAGTTGATGGAGAAACTAACGATCCTGGGAAGTAGTTGTTTTTCTCTGACATGTTTTGTCCTCCCTTGGTGTTCACTTTTAAATTATTTTCATTTATTGGTTTTTTATCTGTAACTGGCATGACAGCTTGCGGTATATTCGCATTTGGCTTTCCAGTTTGAACAGGAGATACTTGTTGATTACTATTATTTGTTACAGGAGATACAGTTGGTTTCGCAGGTGGAATCGGTACTTGAATGACAGGTTTTATGTTTTTGGTAGGCGAAACTTCTACATTAATATTAAAAGTATTATCAACAGGTTTCGTTGTTGGTTGGACAGCAGGTTTTGGTTGTTCAGCAACAGGTGCTGGTTGTTCTGTTACAGGTTGAACTTGTTCTTTCTCATCTACGTCCAATTTTATACTCGTTTTTGGTTCCTTTGAAAGCTGTACCTCTTTTTGAGAACCTAAAGGTGCCTGCTTTTCTTTCATCTTTTCAGGTACTTTAATTTTCATACCTGGATAGATACTTTCTGGATTGCTTAACTGTGCATTTAATTTTACTAATTCGTCATAATCGATGTTATATTTTTGAGCAATGCTCCAAAGGGTATCGCCCTTTTGAACTATATGAATTCTCACCTTTTCCCCTCCTGACCAATTGCCTCTACGTTGGATTGTACAGTTAGTACCTCACAACAATGTATGTCTGTAAATTTGTATTTATGATTGAAGGAATTTGAAAATATATTATTAAGCTTGTATAAGTATTTACTTTTTTCTAGCTTTTTCTATAAAAAAATCATTTAGCCAAATATGACTAAATGATTTTTATGATGATCTATTAATGATTATGCCTAGGCAAGTTCAAGCATTTTATCAAGCGCTTTTATTGCATCACTTGCAGTTTCTTTATCTACTGTAATAATGTTTTGAATGTTGCCTTTTTCGATATTTTCTAAAGACCATAATAAGTGTGGTAGGTCGATACGATTCATTGTTAAACATGGACACATAAAAGGATTTAATGAAATAATTTCCTTGTCAGGATGATTTTTTATAATTCTTTGTACAAGGTTCATTTCAGTGCCAATTGCCCATTTACTACCTGCAGGTGCAGCTTCAATTTGGTCAATAATATATTTAGTTGAACCATTATCATCACTTGCAGCTACGACTTCTCTAGAACATTCTGGATGCACAATGATTCTCACATCTGGGTGGTTTTTTCGTACATTCTCGATATTCTTTACTGTAAAGTTTTCATGAACGGAACAATGGCCCTTCCAAAGAATTACTTTTATATCCTGAAGTTCACCATCATACTCTAATGTATCTGTAATTGGATTCCAGATAGCCATATGTTCTAACGGTACACCCAATTCAAATGCAGTATTACGTCCTAAGTGTTGATCCGGTAAAAATAAGATTCGTTCTTTTTGAGTAAATGCCCATGATACTACTTTCTTTGCGTTTGAAGATGTCACTGTCGCACCATCATTTTTCCCAACAAATGCTTTAATTGCGGCTGTAGAATTGACATAAGTTAATGGTACAATTGTATCTCCAAAAAGCTTTTGTAACGCTAACCAAGCACGGTCAGTTTGATGATGGTCGGCCATATCAGCCATTGAACAACCTGCACGCATATCTGGTAATATGACAATTTGATCATCCTCAGTTAATATATCCGCTGTTTCTGCCATAAAGTGAACGCCACAGAAAACAATATACTTTGCTTTTTTGTTGTTTGCAGCTACTTGAGCTAATTGAAGAGAGTCACCTGTTGAATCTGAAAAGACAACAACTTCTTCTTTTTGATAATGATGACCAGGGATAAATAATTCCTCTCCTAGTCTTTCTTTGATCTCTCTAACTCTTTTTTCCATTTCTTCAGTTGATAACGTGTAATATTCATCGGGAATTTGATATCCCTCATTTTTTTGAATCATATCTAAAACATTCATATTATCCACTCCATTCCCCATTACTTACAAATAAAAACTGATATCTAACGCTTTAACTGAATGAGTTAAACATCCTAATGAAATGACATCTACCCCACAATTTTGAAAGCTTGCTAAATTGTCTAAAGTAATTCCACCTGATGCTTCTGTTTTAATTGTTTCAGGTACTAATGTAACAAATTGTTTAATCTCGTCTGGTGTTCTGTTGTCGAACATGATTACATCCGCACCTGCCTCAACTGCTTCACGAACTTGGGCTTCATTTTCAGTTTCAACTTCAATCTTAATCATATGTCCAAGTTTATGACGTAGTGCCTCTACTGCATTTTTAATTGAGCCTGCGTATGCAATATGGTTGTCTTTTAACATAACTGCATCATAAAGACCAAAACGGTGATTTGCACCACCACCACATGTAACAGCATATTTATCAAATAAACGTAATCCTGGCATCGTTTTTCTAGTATCAACGATTTTTATATGATCATCATTTAGCGTTTCTACCGCGTTGGCAGTTAGTGTCGCTATTCCGCTCATTCTTTGTAAAAGATTCAACATTACACGTTCTCCAGATAATAAAACTTGTACTGGACCCTCTACTTCAGCAATTAGCTGACCTTGAGTTACAAATTCACCATCTGCAACATGACATGTAACTTTAATATCTTCATGTAATAATTTATAAGTAACTTCAATTAAGTCAATCCCACAGATTACTCCGTTTGCCTTTGCTACAACTCTTCCAATAGAACGTTCTTTCATTGGAAAAATATGAATTGAAGAAACATCACCTTCACCAATATCTTCTAATAAAAATTGTTCAATCATCTTTTTTGCTTTTAACGTATTCAAGATATTTTCCCCCTATAAGTTAGCTGGTTCATTTACTAATTCGATAAAGTGTGAGCCAATACTTTCTTTACGATTTAAGGCAGCATCTGCAACTAACTTGCCAGTTGTGATCATATTATATATTTCTAATTCTTCTATAGTCATCGCACGAGTTTCTATCTTTACTGACTGTAGATAAGACGTAAAATAACTGATGACTTTCGCTAAACCTTCTTCTGTTCTAACGATTCCAACATACTTCATCATCATTTCTCTAATGTCATTTTTAGTAGGTAATGCTTGTAACCTTGGTACGTCGTAATTCATTACATTCTCTTCAATCATCAAGCTAGGCAGATTTGCTATGAATCTAGCAACTTTTTTTCCAAATACAATCCCTTCTAAAAGAGAGTTACTTGCTAATCGATTTGCGCCGTGCACACCGGTACTAGCTACTTCTCCTACTGCAAATAACCCTGAGATATTTGTTTCACCATTTGTATTTGTTTTTACGCCTCCCATATGAAAATGAGCACCAGGAACTACAGGAATGTATCCACCTGTCAGGTCAATTCCATTGTTTTTGACATTTGAAGATATTGTTGGAAATCGTTCTTCAAAATGATCAATTGAGCGAATACATAAGTATATTTCTTCACCGTTTTTCATTTCATTATATATAGCTCTGCTAACAACATCACGTGGTGCCAAGTCTTCGAATGGATGAATCCCTTTCATAATTCGACGACCGTTCTTTGTAACTAAGTACGCACCTTCACCACGAACGGCTTCAGAAACTAAGCCTTTACATTCTCCATTTACATACAACATTGTTGGATGAAACTGAACAAATTCTAAGTCGGCCATTTCACATCCAGCTCGGTATGCCATTGCAATACCATCACCAGTAATCCATTGATTATTTGAACTGAATTGATACATTGAGCCTATTCCACCAGTTGCTAAGAGAGTTGAATTTGCATGGTACATTTTTAACTCGCCATTTTCTGCTAGTGCATAAACACCAACGCATTTGTCATCTTTTATGATAAAATCAATTGCCATTTCATTTTCGACAATTTTGATTTTATCTTTTAATCGTTTATACATCGTTTCAACAAGATGTTTTCCTGTCGCATCTCCACCTGCATGAAGAATTCTATTTTTACGATGAGCGCCTTCTCTTCCTAGGTGAAATTTTCCATTTGGATCCATATCGAATTTCATACCAAAAGAAACAAGATCTTCCATCGATTTTGTTCCATTTTTTACAAGCTCTTCTACAGCTTTCTCATTATTTACATAACAACCTGCCTCAAGTGTATCTTGTTGATGTAACTCCCACGAATCATCGTCAGTCACAACTGCAGCAATTCCACCTTGTGCAAGCATTGAATTACTATCAAATATTGTTTTCTTTGTGAATAGAATCACATTTTTAGACTGACAAATTTCCTCAGCAGCCATTAATGCAGCAATCCCACTGCCAATAATGACAACATCTGCTTTTCGCATCGTTGCCCTCCCCCATTTACATATACATCTATTTAAAATTTATCATATTTAAAAAAAAGCTGTCTTGACACCTATATTTACATATAATTAAACTAATGACAAGAAATTTTTTTTAAATGGAAGAAAGAGGGGCTACAAAATGATTTATTTAGACTATGCTGCCACAACACCAATGAGTGAAGAAGCTCTCGAGACATTTGTATCTGCCTCTAAACATTATTTTGGGAATGAAAGAAGTTTACACGATGTTGGATCAAACGCATCCCTTCTACTTGAAGCATGTCGTAAACAACTTGCAGGTTTTTTAAACGCAAGTCCAGCAAGTATTTACTTTACAAGTGGAGGCACTGAATCGAATATACTTGGATTACAAACTCTTTTAAAAAGCACAAAAAAACTAGGCCGTCATATTTTAACAACTAATTTAGAACATTCATCAATTAATAACTATGTAAAAGTTTTGGAAGAACAAGGCTTCGAAATTACTTATATACCAGTAAATCAAAATGGAATCGTTTCAGTTGATTTGATTAAAAAAGCAATTCGTGATGATACAATATTAGGAATCTTTCAGCATGTTAACTCCGAAATTGGTGCAATTCAACCGATTAAAGACATCGCTAATTTATTTAAACCATTTAATATTATGCTACACTGTGACTGTGTACAATCATTTGGAAAATTGGATATTAATCTTGCTGAATTCGATGTGTCTAGTATAAGTATTTCTAGCCATAAGCTTTATGGCCCTAAAGGTGTTGGGGCACTTTATATAAACCCCAAACTAACAAGTCAGCCAATTTATCCAGGCACTTCTCATGAAAGTGGTATCCGACCTGGTACTGTTAACGTACCTGCTATCGCTTCATTTGTAACAGCAGTAGGGCATATCATTAATTCAAAGACGCACGATCAACAAAGATATTTATCATTAAGACAAATATTTCGTAATGAATTGAAAGATGTTGAAAAATTAGTTCGTTTTGAAGGTTCTGATGATGACTGTATTCCAAATATAATTGGAATGAGAATTAACGGTCTAGAAGGTCAATTTGTTATGTTAGAGTGCAATAGACATCAGTTTGCTATTTCAACTGGAAGTGCGTGTGCTATTGGCATGCAAAAACCGTCAGAAACAATGTTAGCCATTGGAAGAAGTGAACATGAAGCAAAGCAGTTTTTCAGAATTTCAATTGGAAAATACACGAACGAAGAAGACTTAACAAAACTTGCTTCAACTCTTAAATTAATAATGAAGCAAAATTTACTAACTGAGGAATTGAAAAAATGAATAAAAAACTTTTAGGAGAAGAGCGAAGGAATAAAGTTTTACAGTGGTTAAAAGAAGCAAAAAGTCCACTTTCAGGTAATTCCTTGGCAAAACGTGCAAATGTAAGTCGGCAAGTTGTAGTAGGAGATATCACTTTATTAAAAGCTAAAAATGAGCCTATTTTGGCAACTGCTCAAGGTTATGTTTATATGCACCCTGACACTGGGTCAAACAAAATACAAAAAGTGATAATTTGTCGACATTCTAATACTGACACAAAAAAGGAATTAGAAATATTAGTAGACCATGGCATCACAGTTAAAGATGTAATGGTCGAACACCCCGTATACGGTTATATAACAGCCCAATTACAAATTACAAACCGATATGATATTTCAATTTTTCTTCAAAAGATGGAAGAAACAAATTCAGTACCACTTGCGAACTTAACAAATGGAATACATCTTCATACAATAGAAGCTGATCATGAACAGCAGCTTGAGAATGCGCTGTCTGAATTGAAAAAAGAGGGAATTCTGATAGATATGTCTTCATAAAAAAAAGGTAAGCAATCTAGTTGCTTACCTTTTTTATTAATCGATAAATTCAAATTCATACTCAGAGATTTTAACAATATCTCCGTTTTTCGCACCGCGTTCACGTAGTGCTTCATCAATACCCATACCACGCATTTGACGAGCAAAACGGCGAATTGATTCTTCGCGTTCAAAGTTAGTCATCTTGAATACTTTTTCAAGCTCCTCACCTTTAACAACAAAGGTACCATCACTTTCACGCGTAATTTCAAACGTTGGTGCTTCTTTTTGATACTTATAAAGAACACGCAATGGTTTGTCTTCTTCTTCATCATGAAGTGGGAACTCTGGAGTAGATTCCACTAAATCTGCAACCGTAAATAATAATTCACGTAACCCTTGTCTAGTAACTGCAGAAATTGGGAAAATTTGTACTTCATCTCCAACTTGCTCTTTAAATTTCGCTAAGTTTTCTTCACTTTGTGGAATATCCATTTTATTTGCAACAACAACTTGTGGTCGCTCAGTTAAACGTAAATTATATTCTTTAAGCTCTTGATTAATTGTTAAGTAATCATCATATGGGTCGCGACCTTCAAGACCAGACATATCAATTACATGTACAATTACACGTGTTCTTTCAATGTGTCGTAGGAATTGATGACCTAAGCCAACACCTTGGTGAGCTCCTTCAATTAATCCAGGTAAGTCCGCCATAACAAAACTACGATTATCTTCAGTTTCAACAACGCCAAGATTTGGAACAATTGTTGTAAAATGATACTCAGCAATTTTTGGTCGTGCAGAACTTACAACTGATAATAAAGTAGATTTCCCAACACTTGGAAATCCAACTAAACCAACATCGGCTAATACCTTTAACTCAAGCTGAATATTACGTTCTTTACCTGGCTCACCATTTTCAGCAATTTCTGGTGCAGGATTTGCTGGAGAAGCAAAACGACAGTTTCCTCTTCCTCCACGTCCTCCTCTAGCAATAATTGCTGTTTGGCCATCCATTGTAAGATCGGCAATTAATTCACCAGTATCAGCATCAGTTACAATCGTTCCAGGTGGTACCTTAACAATCATATCCTCAGCGTTTTTACCATGTTGACTTTTGGACATTCCGTGTTGTCCACGATCTGCTTTAAAATGACGCTTATAACGGAAGTCCATTAATGTTCTTAGTCCTTCATCTACTATGAAAACTATATTGGCACCTTTACCGCCATCGCCTCCAGCAGGACCACCTTTAGGAACATACTTTTCTCGACGGAAAGCAACCATTCCGTTACCGCCGTCGCCACCTTTTACATATACTTTGACTTGATCAATAAACATAAATCCACCACTCTTTATTTATCCATTTTAAATTCTATACTGCATTCTTCTGTTTCACAAAAATATGACATCATTTGAATCTTTGAATGATCACTTGAAGACGAAACAATCCATTTCAGCATTTCTTCTTTCCTTGTTAGTTTACCTCTGAAGTCAAAAAAGAAACAAACTGTTTCATCATTTATTTCAATTGTTAAGCTAACATAATTCTCCTCATAAATATGTACCCATGATTCTAGTTTGCTTAAAAAATTTCGAATCCAATCTGTCATCATTTCATCTAAATTTTTAAGAGAACAAGGATCTCCTAAAATTTCATAATCTAGTACAATTGTCCGAGGTTTCCAATTATATGTAATAATAAATTCAGCAAAAGCTGGAATTTGCAAAGAACATATTTTAGCTTCGTTTAAGGAATCCGCGACGATTTTTGTCATCGTTTCTTCTAGCATATCCTTTTGACCTGTAGCCAAATAACCTTTAATTAATTGAATTCGATTTAACCAATCATGACGTGAATGTCTTAATACCTCAAGAACGTCCCATTTTTCCTGCATTGTACTTCTCCTATTGGTTTACTTTTTTGGTAATTAAGAAGGTGATCATATAAAGAAAACTCGGCATTTGATAAATCACTTATAAAGTTAAGCCGTTGTTTATCTTGTATAAAATGCTCGAGTTATTTGGAGCATATTGTTTAGAGGTTGCTTTTTTTAAAAGCAAAAGTTTGAAAATATGTCAAATGTACAGAAAAACTCTAACCTAAAAGGTTAGAGTTTCTAAGTTAGTTTCTTAAGCTTCTTGAGCTACAGGGTATACACTTACTTGTTTGCGGTCACGGCCTAAACGTTCGAATTTAACTACGCCATCAACCTTCGCAAATAATGTGTCATCTCCACCACGACCAACGTTTACACCTGGATAAATCTTAGTGCCGCGTTGACGGTAAAGAATTGAACCACCAGTTACGAATTGTCCGTCAGCACGTTTAGCGCCAAGACGTTTTGACATTGAGTCACGACCGTTTTTTGTAGAACCTACTCCCTTTTTAGAAGCAAATAACTGAAGATTTAATTTTAACATGGTTACACCTCCTGTTTTACTCGTTTATAGTGACAAAGTCACCGTAACTTGCAGCGATAGTTTGTAAAGATACGATCATCGCTTCAAGGATAAGTTGCGCTTTTTGCATATTATCTTCATTTAAATCAATCGGTAATTGATACTTCAAGAAACCTTTCTTTTCATCAATCACTGTATTTAATTCAGAATCTATACGACAAATTGCTTCCAATGCATTTACAGTTCCTACTGAAACTGCTGATATACCGGCACAAACAATGTCAGTACCGTAATCAGAGAAAAATGCATGTCCACTTATTTTAAAGGAACCTATACGTCCATCTTTTAAACGTTCAATTGTTATTTTAGTCATTACTTAAAATTAAGCGTTGATTTTTTCGATAACAACTTTAGTGTAAGGTTGACGATGACCTTGCTTACGACGGTAGTTCTTTTTAGATTTGTATTTGAATACAAGAATCTTTTTAGCTTTACCGTTCTTTTCAACTTTTGCAGTTACAGTAGCTCCTTCAACAGTTGGGCTACCAACTTTGATGTTTTCGCCACCTACGAATAAAACTTTGTCGAATGTTACAGTTTCACCTGCGTTAGTATCAAGCTTTTCGATGTAGATTGCTTGACCTTCTTCAACTTTGATTTGTTTACCACCAGTTTCAATAATTGCGTACATAATTGCACCTCCTCAATAGTCTAAGACTCGCCAATGACAGGCATGCAAAAAAGCATTTAATACCTGCTATGAGCGGTTGTAGCACGGGTGCGCTACAAACAATAACATTATGATGTTACCACGGGCGAATAGTTCATGTCAACAACTATTCCGCTGATAAACCTATTATAAAGAACTTGTGACGTCTTTTTCTGAACCTACTCTGACAATCTCAAAGTAATGAACATTAGAAGATGTAATTTTTAAATAGATTTTCATAAATAACGCATTTTCAAGTCTCTTGATATGTTGATTATTTTCCCCGTTTATGTAATTTGCAACATCACGATCACATTCTACAAGAATTGCTTCATATTCACTAGAAGATGTCTCCCATAGCTCTCTTTCCAATTCAAAAGCAATTTGCTCTGCACTTTTTATTAGACCTGTCCCATTGCATACTAAACACTTTTGATGAGTAGCTTCAACATGTGAATGAGTCGTTCGTTTTCTTGTGAGTTCAAATAATCCTAGACTTGTAAAACCAAACAATTTCGTAAATGCTCGATCATTTTGAAATGCTTCCCTTAATAAATCAGATATTTTTTTCTGCTTTTCTGTTGAGGGCATATTAATAAAGTCAATTATGACCATGCCACCAATATCTCTTAGTCTCAACTGACGTGCAATTTCTATTGCAGCAAATTGGTTTGTCTGAAAAATTGTCTCTTCTCGATTTTGTTTTCCACTGAATTTCCCTGTATTCACATCAATCACAGTCATTGCCTCAGTTTGCTCCATAATTAAAAAAGAACCATTTTTTAACCAAACAATCGATTTATATGATTTTTCGATTTGTTCTTCAATTTGAAAAGCGACAAAAATATTTTCTTTTCCTTTGTAAACAGAAGTGGGTATTGTCAGAGGCAAATAATTTTTTATTGAAAGTAAGTCGTCCACAATGATCTCGTTAATTGTATTTGCTGGGTGAAGCTTAAAAAATTTCGTATACAATGAATTTGCTTCCCACACACAAGTCACTTTTTTTGAGACTTGCTTTGCAATAGAAGTATAAATTGTTTGAAAATGATCTAATTCTCTCAAGATCTCTTCATTACTCGCTTGTTCACTCGAAGATCGAAATATTACCCCTTCAGATCCACTCGTGTTTTCTCTTCCTAAAGAATAGAATTTATTACGAGCTACTTCTTTTTTTATTTTATTTGAAACCGCAACCTGTTTCGTAAGCGGAAAATAAACAACATAATCACCAGAGAATTCTAGATTATTTGTAAGCTTCGGCCCTTTCTCATCAAAGGCATCCTTAATGACTTGAACAAGAATATACTGACCTTTTTGAAATGTTTTTCGAAGGGCTTCACCTGATTGATCCGGATTTTCTTTCCCTTCAATTGTATCTTCATATCTCATAAACCCATTTTTAGCTAAACCGACATCAACAAATATGGCATTTAACTTAGGCAACACATCTTGAACTTGACCAATATAAATATTACCTACAAATGAACTTGTATCAGCTGACGAAAACCACTCAACCAACTGATCCTCTTCAACAACTGCAATTCTTTTTTCTGAATGTTTAACATTCATAATAACTTTCTTCAATTTCATCTTCCTAACGTTCTATAATACTTCTCATTTTATTCATTCCTTTTAGAAAAAGCTAGTTAAGATACATTCCAAAGAAAAAACACCACATACTTGTGGTGTTTCTCTTTCTAATTACTCATCACGTTTATCATTATCAATCATATCTTTTGGATCTTCTATAATGTCTTCTGGATCAGGGTCATTATCATTCTCATCATCACGCAGGATATTATCGTCTTCATCTACCCCAGGTGCGTTCATATCATTATCCCTAATATCATTTCTTACATCATTTCTTAAACCATTATTTCTTACATCATTGTCTCGATACACATCATCATTATTTAAATCCACATCATTCATATCGTTTTCGTAATTAACAGGAGTATTCACGTTTCTACGATTATTTACATCATCTCGATCATCATTTGCATTACAACCCATTAACACCATAGAAGATAAAAACACACTAGTTATAATAAGATATATTTTTCTATTCATAATCACCATGTCCCCTCACAAAACATATTCTTACAACTTATTGCATTAGTTATTATCTCTATTTCAAGTGCCTGTATTCGTTATTTGATGGTTCAAATACAATTGGAAGAAATGGCATAAAAAGGATTTGAGTGAAAAAAGCTGTTTCGAATACATTGTTGCCCTTTTAGAATTCGTTAGTGATTTAAATCTAAAAACAGCAACCTTTTAGAAAAGAACCAATAAAAAAGCCACTTAAATTAAGTGACAGGTTATGACTATTGGAATGTAAGATAGTTATGTTAGCTTGAAGTAATTAAAAAGAAATGGCGAAAGTGCTTAGGTAATGTGAGACATTCGAGACCCTTAAGGTAGGTACGAATGAGCAGAAGAGGCTTATTGCTGCGCACCACATAGAAAGTGAACTCCCTGGAGTAAAAAATTATAAGTAATAAAAAATGTACCTACTTTCTCTATCTTCTCTTTGTTCTTAAAAAGTTTCTAAAAACACACGCTCATTATCACAAAATGATTGGAACGGAAGGTTGCTCGACTCCTATGGGAGCTGCTGGACAGCTGAGACCCCACAGGCGCGAATGCACCGAGGAGGCTCAGCGCCCGCCCCATGGAAAGCGAGCAACCTGCAGTGGAAATCAAACATATTCAATAACTTCCATGTAACTTTCTAATATTTGTTCTTTAAATATATTTCAAACAAAAAAAGGCAACTATTGTTGCCTTTTCGCATATTTTCCCCATCATTTAACTAATCAACTCTTCCAGCGAATAAGTTGCTTTTTTCTCCGTAAAATAAGCATGCAATAACTCATTCTCATCAAGCATCTGTTGATTTCTCTTATCAACATTAAACACAACATTATACTTATACCCCTTATGGAAATTAGAAAACACCTGAAAAAGCTTTGTCTCCTTCGTCAAAGATATAGATTTAATCTTCTGGATATACTGTTCATTTCCATAAAAACGCTCCATCAGAAAACGAATAGCAACAAAATGTCTATTCTTCCACTCAATCCATAAAGAAATATATAAAAACAACAAACAAGCCCAAATCGTTATATTAATCGGTTGAATCACTAACGTCAAAATAGTAGCAATTGATAAAAATAAAAATGACGAATAAAGACTATACTGATGCGCCTTCACAAACGGGAAAATTAAAGAAAACAACTGATTCATGAATTTCCCACCATCTAAAGGCCAAATTGGTAATAAATTAAAGCACAAAATGCTCACATTATACCCGATAAAAAGTGAATATAAATTTTCAGGAATATAATTTAATTCAAATAAAAACTTTGCGATCACAAATAATGTTACATGTTGTATTGGACCTGATATCGTCACAATGAACTCTTCTAAAATCGGTCGATTTCCATGTTCATCTAAATCAACAACCCCGCCAAATGGTAATAATGTAATTTTGTTAATTCTCCAATTAAAACTAGTTGCTGCGATTGCGTGTCCTAATTCATGACAGAAGATAATAATCGTAATAAATAAAACCGACCAAAAATTTGCAGTTAGAATTCCAATACATGCAATTAATAAATAAAGTGGATGTAGTGTAATCTTTGAAGCAAGTTTTATCCATTTATTCAAAAGATATCACCTTTTTCGGGTCAATAAATTTTTCACCCATTTTGATTGCAAAGTAATACGTTCCAAAATTACCTTCTTCATCAGGAGTGACAGTACCTAAAACCTTTTTACTATCAACTCTTTCCATATACTTAACATTTGTTGAACTTAATTTTCCGTACCAAGATTCAGATCCATCGGCATGTTGCACAATCACCGTTTGTCCTAAATCATCCTTTTCCCCAACAAAAATTACATTTCCGCCTTCAATAGCCTCTACTTTTTGATTTAGTTCAGTTTGAATTAAAATACCTTGTCCGTCCGTTTTAAAGCTTTGAAGTACTTTTCCACTAGCTGGGACACCATAGTCTACACTATCTACTGTTTCATTTTTCTTATTTATTTGAGGTAAGAATGCAATTGGTGATCCGAACCGATCTTCATACCACTTTTGTATTGAAGCAAACTGAAATTCACTGTTATACACCTTTGAAAGTCCAGTTCTTACTTCAGAAGAAATTGATGAATTACCTTTTAAAACGATTGCTAAACCTAGAACAATAACGGCACTTAGTAAACTTCTGAACAAAAAAGTAGAATGATTCATTACTTTTTTACCTTGTTGATCAACTAAATCATCATAAGAATACGTAAAACCATTTTCGGTAGTTTGTGCTTCATTTAGAGGGAATTTTGTCATCATTTGATTTGGATGACCCCATTTATCCTCTTGTTCACGTCGTTTAGCAATTCTTTTTCGAATATCATCTACGCGTTTACTCAAAGTGTCACCTCTTTTCACAGTCTTGTTAATTAAACTATATGAGAATGGTGGACAACTTATGAGTAAAAAGAAAAACACTTCGTTAGAATAACGAAGTGTTAACGGATTCCGAATAATTTTTTAACTTTAAAGAATAAACTCTTCTCAGCTTCCAATGATTGTAATGGTACTGACTCACCTAACACTCTTCTTGCTATATTTCTATAAGCAATTGAAGCTTTAGAATTTGGATTCATCGCGACTGGTTCACCACTATTAGTAGCTTTAATTACATTTTCATCGTCTTGAACAATTCCAATCAAATCAACAGCTAGTGTAGAAGTAATATCATCTACATCCAAGCTATCACCATTTTCCATCATATGGCTTCGAATACGATTGATTACTAGTTTAGGAGGTTCGATATCCTCTTGTTCTAATAATCCGATAATTCGATCTGCATCTCTAACTGAAGAAATTTCTGGCGTTGTGACAACAATCGCTTTATCTGCTCCAGCAACTGCATTTTTATATCCTTGCTCAATTCCAGCAGGACAGTCTATCAATATATAATCATAGTCTTTTTTCAGTTCATCAACTAGCACTTTCATTTGTTCAGGAGTAACAGCAGTTTTATCACTCGTTTGAGCAGCCGGTAATAAGTATAAGCATTCAAATCGTTTGTCTTTGATTAATGCTTGATGCGTTTTACAACGACCTTCTACAACGTCAACTAAATCATAAACGATTCGGTTTTCTAAGCCCATGACAACGTCTAAGTTTCGTAGGCCAATATCGGTGTCAATTAAACATACTTTTTTACCAAACATTGCTAAAGCTGTTCCTAAATTTGCTGATGTCGTTGTTTTACCAACTCCACCTTTACCAGATGTAATTACTA